>JAESGF010000209.1_pt1 | contig 37153 bp, 35 predicted proteins | sample 9269621 | NCBI WGS metagenome assembly JAESGF01 (sample SAMN14515066, study PRJNA621663) | algae metagenome | isolation source: Tolypothrix carrinoi HA7290-LM1 and co-occurring heterotrophs from dry rock... | place: USA: Makauwahi cave, Kauai, Hawaii | collected 2011-01-06
GCCGGCCGGATCAAGGACGCGGGGCCGCCTGCGCGGGTCTACCGCGAACCGGCCTCGCTTTTCGCCGCCGACTTCATGGGCGAGATGAACCACATCCCGGCCGAGATCAACGCACGGGGCGCCGAGACACCGCTCGGCACCTTCCCCGCCGCGACGCTTCCGCCCGGCCCCGCAACACTCTGCATCCGCCCCGAGGCGCTCTCCGCGGCGGGCGGCGCGATATCGATCGGCGAAGCGGTCGTGACCGACGCCGCCTTCTTCGGCACGCATGTCCGCGCCCACGTCCGCCCGTCGGCGGCGCCCGACCTCGTTCTGGTCGCGCACCTTCCGCCGGCGGAGCTGCCGCCGCCCGGCGCCGTTCTCTCGCTCTCGACCAGCCCGACCGCGCTGCTCCTCTTCGCCGGGGCGGCGCCGTGATCCGCGCGAGCGCCGAGGACTGGTACCGCACGAAGCGTGTCGGCGACGACGTCACGCTGATCGACGAGCCGTTCATCAAGCCGTTCTACCGTTGCAACGTCTGGCACGTGCGCGGGCGCGACCGAGACATGCTCGTCGACAGCGGCATGGGCGTCGTGTCCCTGCGAGAGTGGGTGCCGCTGGTGACGGAGCGGTCGCTCACGGCCGTCGCGAGCCACACCCACTTCGACCACATCGGCTGCCATCACGAATTCCCGGACCGCGCCGTCCACCGGGCCGAGGCTGCCATCCTCGCGGCGCCCTCCCGCGCGGCAACGCTCGCCGACCCCTACGTTACGGACGAGATCTTCGACCGCCTGCCGCCGCTCCCGTACACGTCGGCCGACTATGCCGTGCGGGGTGCGGCGGCGACGCGCCTCCTCGAGGACGGCGACGTCATCGACCTCGGCGACCGGCATTTCGAGGTCGTCCACACGCCCGGCCACTCGCCTGGCGGGATTGCGCTCTGGGAGGCGAGGACGGGCATCCTCTTCTCCGGCGACATCGTCTATGACGGGCCGCTGATCGAGGACACCTATCACGCCGACCCCAGAGACTACCGCCGCTCGATGGAACGTCTCCTCGCCCTCCCCGTCCGCGTCGTCCACGGTGGCCACTTCCCGAGCTACGGCGGCGACCGCCACCGCGCCATCATCCGCGCGTGGCTCGACGCCCGCGACCGGTGAGCAGCCAACGCGATCGCTCTTCGCCCGCTACTCGGCCATCGCGGTAAACGCCTCGGCCGCAGCCGTCCCGATCACCTCCGCCACGCGGTCCGTGTGGGACAGCATGACGACGGCCGACGCCGTCGATGCGGACGGACGGCGCCTCAGGCGGCAAACCTCAGCTGCGCGCTGATGCTCTTTCGCAACGCCGGCGTGGGTGGCGCGCCGATCAGCGTCGCCGGGCGCAAGTTCCGCTGGCTACTCGGCCACCGGTTGAACGATCATCCCGCTTTCTGCCGCTCTGGATTGTGACGGGCCCTCGCATGAAGACGCACCCAGCCGCCGCCATCGCCGGGGTTGCCGCCCTGTTCGCGGCATCGCACGCTCAGTCGAACGACGCGACGGTGACGGTCACGCCAGTCGCCAAGGAACGGGCGACCATCGCCGGCCAGGCCATCACCGCGCCGCCCGGCGATCTGGAGATCAACGTCTCGATCTACGAGATCCCGCCCGGCGCGAAGCTCCCGGTCCACCGCCATCCCTACCCGCGATACGGCTACGTCCTCTCCGGCACGCTCACGGTGACGAACCTCGACACGGACGAAACGGACGAGTTCGGCCCGGGAGGCTTCATCGTCGAATCAGTCGGCCTGTCGCACTTCGGCTCCAATCCCGGTCCGGAGGTGGTTCGGCTCCTCGTGATCGACCAGACGCCACCGGGTGAGCCCAACGTCACGCTAGAGCCCGAAAAAGCGGCCGACGCCCCGCACTGATCGTGCGGGCAGCGTCGACGCAATCGGCACCGTCACGCTCGCCGCCTGCAAGGCTCCGCTCGCCAGAGACCGCTAGGCCAGCGGCCTCGGCGTCAGGTGCGCGCGCATCGAGACCATGCGTCCGTCACGCCATTCGATAAGGTCGATCCCCTCGAACCGCTCGTCGCCGACCTGCAGCTCGAACTCGATGGCGCTGTGGTTGCCATCGGCGAGAACCGTCAACGCCCGGAATGACAGGCGCTCGCCCGCCGTCGCGAACAGGTTGCGGATGAAGTCGAGCACCTTGTCGCGCGGACCGAGCGCAACGTTCCCGGGATCGGTCAGGACGAACCCCTCGTCCATCAGCGCGGCGACGCCGTCGAGGTCCCCTTGGTCAAAGGCCGCGATGTAGTCGCGGGTCAGCTTGCGGAGATCCTGGCTCATGTCGGCGCTCCCTGCTTGATGTCGGTCACGTCGCTCACCGCCGACAGCTCCACCCTGTAGCCGCTGTTGCGCACACCGTTGAAGAGGGGGCAAATGTAGAGCAGGCCGTTGTAGTGCTGGCTGTCGTAGTGATCGATCGCGTGCGCGACGGCGCGAAGGAAGACGGCCGTGTTGCTGAAGATGTACGTCCCGGCGGAGGCATGATCCGAGATGACGCGCTTCTCCGCCGCCTCCACGAACTCTCCGGAATTATCAACGCGCAGGTAGCTGTAGGTCGGCGACGCGCTCTCAAACGTCAGCGCGATGCCGCCGGTACGCGGCTCCCGCGCGAACGCCGCCTCGGGGTCGAGAGCGCTCGCGTAGAGGATGTCGGCGAGGTCGACGATCAGCGGCTCGTCCGCGGAGGTGCTCAGCGCCGCTCCGGCGAGGGCGCTGAAGGCCGCGCCTTGCGTCCGGCTGCCGAGAAAGATCGCTGACGAGCCACGGTACCACTGCGCGAGCGGCCCCGCGGCGAAGGCACGGGTCTCGGGCCGATCGGCGAAGACAAACGTATGATTGCCGGCCGGGACGCGCGCCGCCCACGGACGGGACTCCAGCGCGTGGCGCAGCAGCGGACGACCGTGAACCGTCTCCAGCGCCTTCACCGAGCCATCGGCCCGCACGAAGTCCGGACCCGCCAGCGGAACGATGACCCGCATCAGTCCGGCGCGTCGGCCGACGGCGCATCGCCGCGCTCGGCGAGGAAGGTGGAGAGATCCTCCGGCGTGCCGAGCCCCCGCATCGCGTCAGCCGGCACCTCGTAGACCCCGATCCGGGCCCCCTGCGCGATCATGTAGTTGTAGACCGGGCAGGTGTAGAACTCGCCGTTCACGCGGTCGTTGGCCGCCATCATGTCGGCGGCCGCGCTCACGAAGTCCCGGCCGCGCGAGAACAGATAAATCCCGACGGTCGCAAGGTCCGAGATCGGCTTCTTCTCGGCGACTTCGACGACGAGACCCTCGTCATTCAGCCTGGCGAAGGACCACTTCGGATCCATTGTGGGGTCGCGGAAGACGAGAATGGAGCCGTCGAGCTGCCGCCGGAAGCAGTCCTGCACGAAGTCCGAGACGTCGAAGTCGACGATCTGGTCGGAGTTGGCCACCATCATGGGCCGGTCGTCCGCGAAGTTCCGGCGGGCGAGGAGGACGGTCGCAGCGGTCCCCTCGGTGAGGCGGTCGACGGGGACGATGTTCAGTCCCTTCTCCCTCAGCGACTGCACGGCGCTCGCCTGGTCGTCCATGTGCGACCGGCGCAGCAGGACTGTCGTCTGCGACCCCCGCGGCGAGACGTTGTCGATGACGTGCGAAAGCATCGGCCTGCCGAGCACATCGATGAACGGCTTCGGCTTCTTCCACCCCGCCTTGGCGAATCGGCTGCCCTCGCCGGCGGCAGGGATGATGACGTTGACCCTCGCTCCCGCGGGCGGCTTCTCGCGGATCGCGGCGGCGGCGGCCGACCTCTCGAATGTCGCGATGCGTGCGGGCTCGAAAAAGCTGAAATAGTCGCGGGAATCGATCGGCGAGAACATCACCCGCTGGTTCATGAGGATGGCTTCGTTCAGCGACGCGCTGATGTAGAAGACACCGTTCACGTGAGCGTCGTTCAGGACAGCCTTCTGCGCCGCCCTGAGGAACGTGTCCGCCTTGGCGAAGTAGTAGACGCCCGCGACGGCATTCCGCGACACGACCTTCTTCTCGAAGGCCTGCACCACCTCGTGCCCTTCGCCGGGGACGATGTAGGACCAGCGCGGATGGACGGAATCGAAGGTCACCACGCCCGCGTCCGCGCCGGCCTGGTCGAACCGCGCGACATGCAAGGCGAGGTTGTCGGTGATGATCTGGTCGCTGTTGACGATCAGCAGCCCGCGCTCGCGATCGAGGGCATCGACGGCGAGCAGGCACGAGCACAGTCCGCCTGACGTCTCCCCCAGCCGCTCGACGACCTTGGCGGACTCTCCGGCCGCAAGCTTCAGCACCCTGTCGAGCGAGAAGCTCCGCGCATCCTCGCGATCGACGATGAAGACGAAATCCGCATCCGGGAAATCGCGCGCCAGCATCCCGATGACGAGCTCGATCATCGGCTGCCCCGCGACCTCGATCAGCGGCTTCGGAAAGAAGTATTCCTCTGCGCTGAAGAAGGGCGTGCGACCGGATATGGGAATGAGGATCTGCATCAGTTCATTCCCTCACCGACCCTCGATCTCGAGGATCCGCGCCTTGATGGCGCGATACGTGACATCGTCCGGCACGCCGATCTTCAACAGGTGACCGCCGCTCGCGATCGCAGCCTCTATCCCGTGTTCGTTGTCCTCGAGGATCAGGCATTCCTCCGGGGCGACGCCGAGCCGCTCCATGGCGAGCAGGTACATCTCGGGATCGGGCTTGCCCTTCTTCACGTCCTCGTTCGAGACCATGAGGTCGAGGTACCCGTCGAGCGCGGCAAGCGTCATCATCGCCTTGACCGACTGCCGAACGGAGTTGGAGCAGACCGCGAGCTTGTACTGTTCCAGCTTCAGCTTCGACAGCGCGTACTGGTGGTTGAAGACCGGCTTACACAGCTGGTGGCTGAGCTCCAGCGTGTAATTCTGCTTCAGGGCGTTAAGGAATTCGTGGAGGCCTTCGGGAAGGCCACGCGATCTCGACAGGATCCTGAGCTTATGCCGCGTCGGCAGACCATCGAAGGTCGACAGGTGGCTCTCGCGGCTGATCGTGTAGCCGAAGTGCCCGAGGGCGCGATTGAGCGCCTCGTAATGCCAGTCCTTGGCGTCGATGAGGACGCCGTCCATGTCGAAGAGGATCGCCTTGATCATGTCAGCCTGACGCCAGAAAACGATGGGCCTCTTCCGGGAAATCCGTACAGAGTTCGAACATCGGGTGCTCGTGCAGCGCCGCCGCGCGAATGTCGCTCCAGAGCTCCTCGTGCGGCCGCCCGTGCAGCTCGGGCGAGACGATGCTCACACGAAAGCCCGCCTCGAGGAGCTCCCGCGCCCGCGACACCTGGGGGAAGCTGCCGGTGAAATTGTCAACCCACACGCCGGACGCATCCGTCGCGAACGAGGGCTCGGGCTCGTACTCGCTGACGCGCGAGTAGACGGGAAACGAGCGCCTGACATAGCCGAGGGCGTCCGGAACCGACATGTCGAACGCGTAGACGCGCTCGAGCGGGACACGCGCACCCGCAACCGCCTGCGCGATCATGGCATGCAGGCCATCCGCCTTGATGTTCAGCGCCAGTCTGCCGTCGCCGCCACTCGCGGCGCAGTCCTCGAAGAAGCCGACCGCGTCGAGCGTTGTCGCCTCGGAGACCGGATCGTGGGAGATCCAGAGGACGCCGCCCGAATCCCTGAAGTCGGTCTCGATCCCAAAGCCCTGTTCCAGAGCGCGACGCAGCGCGTGACGGCTGTTCTTCTCCGCCGGCTCGGTCCAGAGACCTCGGTGGGCAAGAATGTTCGCGCGCCTCACGTCGGAGCTCCCCGGGCGGTCCAGCGGGTCCGATGTAACCGGGGCGGCCATGATTGTGAAGCCGGCGCGTGCGATGAGGTGGCGATGGGCACGCGCCTGATGTCTCAAGGGTAGCCCGGGTCGAAGAGGGCCGTTCGCTCGTCGAGGACGCTCTCGTACGCGTCGGCGGCCTCGGTCGGCAGTGCACCCGTCACGAGCTGTGCCCACTCGAGGAACGTCCAATTCGCGGCGTTCGTCAGCGCAGCGTAGCTGCCGAGGCCGTCGCGCATGGAGATCAGCTGACCCTTCACCCAGTAGAAGTCGGACGAGCAGAGATCGACGACACCGAAATGGTCCCGGAATGCGGCCCAGCTGTCCGCAAGCGTCCAGTCGAGCGTGCGCCCCTGCCGCAGAAGGAACTGGCTGCCGAAGTAGGCTTCGGGCGCGGCGTAGCGGCAGAGGTCGCGGATCGAGAGTTCGGTGAAGATCCGGTGCGGATCGGTTGGGAAGCCCGCTGGCAGATCCTCGTTGCGGAACGGTGGCGCCCAATAAGCGAGCATGTCGTCGATGTGGCCGAAGACGGTCTGGTCGCAGATGTGGTAGAGGCCGAACTTCAACGTGCCTGGCGTCAACCCGAAGATCCTGTACCTCTGCGTCTGCGATGCCTGCCCCGTGGGTGGAAAGAGCCGCGCAAGTGCGATGAGGCCGTCCATGGACGTCGGGTGGTAGAGCCGCTGGTCGGTCCGTGTCTTCAGAACCCAATCGACGCCGAGTTCCGCGGCCCGCCTCATCCCGCCGGCGGCGCTCGCGATCTGCATGTTGACGTTGAACGGCCCCGGCCGTTCAGGCTTGTCGTTGAGAACGACATCGACGTCCAAGGAAGCAAGGGCCCGCACGACATCCTCGGGCGCGTCCCTCCACGTCGACAGCACGATCCTGCAGTGCGGCATCAGCTTCCTGTAGAGGCGCACCGTCTCGATCGTGAACTCGTCCTCCGCCCAGATCGGCCCCTGCATGACGATCGCCATCGGCTCCGCGCGCAGTACGGGCTGGGTGGAATAGCGCGGGCAATCCGCAGCAGACAGCCCGATCGCGTCGGACCCCTTCGGCCGCGCTCGCGACGTCATGTAGTGATCGCCCTTGCGCGCCTCGTAGGCTAACGCCTCCCGCAGGATCCGCCGCCGGAGCCGATAAAAGAGGGAGCGTTTCGCCATCTGCTTCATCATGTCGGTCCGGCAGCCCTTGGCCTCTCTCGCACGATCCGTTGCGATCGTGAGCCGCGCCTCGGCGGTCGGGAGGAGGGGACGTTAGTTCGTGGTGATGTCGAAAACCAGCGGCGACTAGGCGCCGTGGCGCAGAGCCTGCCCGCCGGGACGGACTCCGCGGGTGCGGGACGCGGGTAAAGCACCTGCGAAAATGGAGGGGGAGTTCCGCGGAGGGGAGCACCGCCCCCGCCGCCGCATCGACCGAGACGCCGCCGTCCCGTCCTCGCGCCCCGCTTCTACCTGCGGGTCCATGTGCCAAGGCCCGTTCGGTCGTAGAAGCCGAGTGCGAGGCTCTCCGCCTGGCCGTCGCCGCTGCTGCCGAAGGTGGCCTTGGACAGTCCGGTCGCGTTCTCGCCGATGGTCTCGAACACGAAGCCGTCCCCGTCGATGTGCGTCAGCGGGAGGTCCATCGGCGCGTTCGCCGGGCCGAGGCGCATCACGAGGCTACCGGCGTCGTCGCGGACCTCGAGCGGGCCATAGTAGGCGTTCTCGTACGTGCCGACGTAGGCGGAGGCGGCGCGTGCGGGCCGCGCATCAGGCGGTGGCGTGCCGTCGACGGGCTCGCCGCGTTCGGCGGCACGCATCGCATCGAAGGCGCCGGCGAGCAGGGTTTGCCAATCCACCGTCTGGCGGCCGTTCTGGGCGATATCGACGAAGGTGAGGCCGATCGCCTCCGCCACCCCGATCGGCTGACCGTTGGTGATCGCCGCAACCGCAAGGTTCTCCCCCGGCAGGAACAGGATGGCCGTCGCTGTCCCAAGATCGAACGCGCCCGAGTGACCGAGCCTCACGCGTCCCTCGTCATCGTAGGAGACATTCCAGCCAAGGCCGTAGAAGCCGCCGCGCGCCGCCTGCCCGCTCGGCGGTGCGCTGAGAATGTGCGGCATGTGCGTGACCGCGAGGGCGTCGCCGTCGACCACCGGCTTGCCGCCGAGACTCCCGGCCCCGACCTGCAGGCGAAGATATTGGGCGAGGTCGCGGATCGAGGCGCTGGCGCCGCCGGCGGGCGCCTCCGCGTCCGGCTGGCGGTCGTGCTTGGCCGCCCAGACCCGGTCCGCCGGATTGCCGACGCGGACGTGAATGCGCGCCCTGTTCTCGTGTGCCAGGAAATCGGCATGGCGATAGCTCGAGTTTGTCATCCCGAGCGGCGCAAAGAGGACCTCCTCTGCAAGGTCTTCCCACGACTTGCCGGCCGCCTTCGCTGCCGCGACGCCGGCGATCGTGTAGCCGAAGTTGCTGTAGTTGTAGGTCGAACGGAAGGGGTCGAGCGGCTGCATATAGAGCCGCGACAGGATCGTATCGCGGTCGAAGCCGAGGTCTTCGAGGAGATCGCCTGCGCCGGTGTGGAGACCCGATCGATGGGAGAGCATGTCGGCGAAGGTGGCATTGGCCGTGACGTACGGCTCGGCCAGCGCGAAGTCGGGGTCGTGCCTCACGATGGGATCGTCCCAGCCGATGACGCGTTCGCCGACGAGCTGCGCGATCACCGTGGAGGCGATCGGCTTGGAGACGGAGGCGAGCAGAAAGACGGTATCCGCGTCGATGGGCTCGGGCCGTCCCACTTCCCGGACGCCGAAGCCCTTGAGGTGGATGACCTCGTCGCCCCGGACCACGGCCACCGCAACGCCCGGCACGCCGGTCGAGGCCATGAGATCCGTGACGACGCCGTCGATCGCCGCGATCGCCCGCTCGATGTCGGCGTCGTCGAGGAGCGGCGGGACCGGGACCACCGGGGCCGGAAGAAGACGCGCTGCGGGCCCGGCCTCCTGGGCGAGCGCAGGTTGCGCGCCGAGTGCGATAACCACTGCCGCCAGCAGGGCAAACGCTCTGGACCGCTGACGCTTGCAAGCGGGGTTCGATGCCGATCCTGTCATATTGGACGTCCGCTGATGTGAACCGCGCGGGAAGCGAGGCGGACGATCCTAACCGAATCGCTACGCGGCGCGCGAGCGGTCCTCGGCCCGGTGCCGACGTCACCGGGATCGCAGGCTCGACGATGCCGGGCGTGACGAAGACGATCGAGGGCACCGTCGCGATGATGCCGGTGCACCGGACGACACCGGGCGAGGCGGTGGTCACACACCGCCGCCAGGAGCCCCGGTCCGGACGTGGCGATCAGTTGCCCGATCGCCGCACGCCCCCTCGCGACGTGCGCCGCGGCGGCGCCGTCAGAACGGGTTGGTGACGATGCCGCCATCGACACGGAGGGCGGCGCCGTTGGTGGCGGCGGAGGCCGGCGAGCAGACGTAGCAGATGAGGTTCGCCACCTCCTCCGGCGTCGCGTAGCGCTGGATGAGCGAGGCCGGCCGCCGCTCGGTGAAGGTGCGGCGCTTCAGGTCGTCCACCGTCGTCCCCTGCTCCTTCGCCCGCTGGGTGAGCCGCTCCGTTTGCGCCTCCACCCATGTCGGTCCCGGCAGGACGGAGTTGACGGTGACATTGGTGCCCTTGGTGTACTCGGCCGCACCGCGGGCGATTACCAGCTGCGCGCCCTTCGAGAAGCCGTAGTGCACCATCTCCTTCGGCACGAAGATGCCGGACTCGGAGGACACGAACACCACGCGCCCCCAGTCCTTCCCGTCCACCATCTTCTTCAGGTAGTGCCGCGTGAGGCGGACGCCGCTCATGACGTTGGCCTCGAACATCAGCTCCCAGTCCTCGTCGGGCGTGTCGAAGAAGGACTTCGGACCGTAGACGCCCATGTTGTTGACGAGGATGTCGACCTCGGGCAGCGCCTCGATGACGGCGCGGCACCCGTCCGCGGTCGCGACGTCGGCCACCACGCGGTGAACGCCCGACTTTGCGCCCGCGGCACGGACGGCCTCCACCGCATCGCGGACCGGACCCTCGGTGCGCCCGTTGACGACGACCTCGGCGCCCATCGCGGCGAGCCCCTTTGCGGTGGCAAGGCCAATGCCGCGCGTCGAGCCCGTGACGAGGGCGAGCTTGCCGGTGAGGTCGAGGTTCATGGGCGCTCCTTGAGGTGTCAGGCGGGGAAGAGGTCGGGGCGGTATGCCCTGAGGTCGGCATATTCGACGAACTCGAGGGCGTTCCCCTCGATGTCGCGGGCGAACGCGATCAGCGTGCCGGGCCGGGTCTGGATCGGTTCGGCGCCGGACACGAGCTCGACGCCGTGCGCGGCGAGCCGGGCCAGCGTCCCGCGGAGGTCGCCGACGAGGAAGGTGAGATAGGCGACGCCCGGCCGGCCGAGGAACCAGCGCGGCCGCTCGGTCTCGCTGTGGCCGTCGCGCGGGCACAGCAGCTTGATGCGCTCGCCGTAGGGCGTCTGCATCCGCACCATGTCGAACCCCGCCTCGTTGAAGCCGGCGCGCTGCGCCGTCTCTGGGCCGAGTTCGACGGACGTCATCCGAGTGAGGCCGATCACCGTCTCGTAGAAGGCCGCCATCGCATCGAGGTCGCGGACGGAGACGCCCACCTCGAGGGGGGCGCGCATGTCGAGCGTGAAGCGTCCGGTCGTCGACGATGCCTCGTCCATGCTCGGCTCCTCCGCGGGCCACCGCTGTCCGGCCGCCCTTTTGGGCGCACGGGTTAGCGAGCGCGGAGGACGGCAGGAAGGCGTTGCCGCGAGACAGCGGCTGTGCTGCCGGGGAACAGCCGGTCAGGCCGCGACCTCGGCCCCGGCGAAGCTCGCATCCCCCAGCCGGCGGGCGACGATGTCGATGAAGGAGCGGATCAGCGGCGACAGGAAGCGGCTGCGGACGTAGACTACGTAGAGGCCCGTGTCGGCCTGCAGGAGCGCATCGGAGAGGATGGGGACGAGCTCGCCCGAGGCGACCTTCGGGCCCAGCATGAACATCGACAGGCGGATGACGCCGACGCCGGCGAGCGCCGCCTGCAGGATCGCGTCGCTCGCGTCGCTGACGAGGTTGCCGGAGACCGCCACCGTGAACGGTCCGGTGGGTCCCATGAACGGCCATTCGCTCATCCCCGGCGTGGTCGCGAGGCGGAGGCAATTGTGGTTCACGAGGTCCTGCGGCACCCGCGGCGTGCCGTACCGCTCGAGATAGGCCGGCGCCGCGGCGACGATGCGCACGTCCGACGTCAGCTTGCGGGCGACGAGCGACGACGCCTCGAGCTGCGTCGCGCGGACCGCGACGTCGACATTCGCCTCGAGGAGGTCGACGATGGTGTTCGTCGTGAGAAGCTCCACGCGGGCGTTGGGGTTCGCCGCCAGGAACTCCGGCAGCGCCGGCACGATGATTCGCCGGGCGAGCGCCACGGTGGACGAGATGCGGAACGCGCTCTGCGGCTTCTCGTGCGTGCGCGCGACGAGCCGCTCGGTCGCCGCCATGTCGAGGAGGATGCGGGAGGCGGCGTCGTAGTAGGTCTGCCCCGCCTCGGTCAGCCTCAGCCCGCGCGTGCTGCGCTGGACGAGCTGCACGCCGAGCCGCTCCTCGAGCCGCGAGATCTGCTTGTTGACCGCGCTCGGCGTCGTCGCAAGCATCCGCGCCGCCGCGGAGAAGCTGCCGCCGTCCACGACGCGCACGAAGACGCTCATCTCGCGATACCGGTCCACGCGGGTCGCCTGTTCCCCCTCGTCACAGCTGCTGTGCCGATCCGCGACCTTATCAAAGCAGGGGCCATCTGGAAAATGAGGCGCCATAACAACAAGAGCGCGTTCTGGCCTCGGGACGGCCGGCACTCTCGGCCGACCCCCATCGTGCTCCATGCCCCTGGGGAGATGAGAATGAGAGAGAGCCGGCTTGCCCGTCTTCTTGCGACGGCCGTGTTCGTCGTGTCGGCCACCGCGGCGTCCGCCGAATGGCGGCCGGAGCGGCCAATCACGATGATCGTACCCTGGGCGCCGGGCGGGACGACGGACCAGGTCGCCCGCATCCTCGCACCGGAGCTCGAGAAGGAGCTCGGCCAGCCGATCGTGATCGTCAACCAGCCGGGCGCGACCGGCATGATCGGCACCCGCGCCGCGCTCGACGCCGCCCCTGACGGCTACACGTGGCTCTTCCAGGCGATGCGCCTCGTCGGCACCTACAAGATCCTCAGCGACAGCGAGGAGGCCGACCTCGACGATTTCAACCTCTACCTCGCCGTCACCAACGTCCCGGTGGTGAGCGTCGGCGCGAACCAGCCCTACGACGACTTCGGCGCCCTCCTGCAGGCGATGAAGGACCAGCCGGGGCAGATCTCCATCGGCACCGCCGGCCCCGCCACCTCCGGCCATCTCGCGATGGAGACGATCGCGCAGGGGACGGGCGTCGAGTACCGCCACGTCACCTACCCCGGCGGCAACCCGGCGGTGATCTCCACCGTCGCGGGCGAGACCGTTATCAACGCCGAGCTCGCCACGGACCAGGCCGAGATGATCCGCGCCGGCCGTCTGAAGCCCCTCGCGGCGCTCACGACCGAGCCGATCACCATCGCCGGCCATGGCGAGATCCCGCCGATCTCGAACTGGATCGAGGGCCTGCCGCCGGTCGCGACGCAGTTCGGGCTAATGATCCCGAAGACCGTGCCGGCCGAGGTCACCGAGACGATGGACCGGGTCTGGACGGAGGTGATCGCCAACTCCGAGACGCTGAAGACCTACACGGAGGAGCGCGACGCGCTGATGACCGTCCTCTCCGGGCAGGAGGCCTACGACGCGGTTTGGCCGACGGTCGTCTCCTCGGCCTGGGTGATGCACTCGGCCGGCATGACGAAGATGTCGCCCGACGAAGCCGGCATCCCGCGCCCGGAGTGAGCGGGGGCAGAGTGAGCGCGGGCAGAGTGAGCGCGGCCGGGCCGCGGTCATGACCCTGCACGGACGGTCGCGCACATGACCGAGAACACCGGCGGACGCCGCGGCGACCTGATCGGCGCGGCATTCTGGATCGTCCTCGGGATGGCGGTCATCGTCCTCTCGTGGTCGATGGACCGCCTCGAGAGCCTCTCCATCAACCCCTACACGATCCCGGGCCTCGTCCCGGGTCTCCTCGGCGCCGGGCTCGTCGTCTTCGGCGCGGTGCTCGGAATCCGCGCGTGGCGGACACCCGACGCGCCGGAGGAGGAGCCGCTGTTCCCCCGCGGCGCCCTCGTCCGCATCGGCATCGTCGGCGGCCTCTGCTTCCTGTTCGCCGCCGGCGCGCTCGGCCGGGGGGTTCCCTTCTGGGCAACCGCCGGGGCCTTCGTGTTCGCCGTCTCCTTCGCCATCGACCGGATGACGCCGGACGCAGACCCGCGCCTCGCCCGGGCGGTCGTCCGCGCCGCGCTCGTCGCCGCCATTGTCACGGCGCTCGTCACCCTCGTGTTCGAGCGCCTCCTCCTCCTGAGGCTCCCCTGACATGACCGACGGCATCCTCGGGCTCGGCAACGCCCTCGTCGGCTTCCTCGACCCGCAGTCGCTCCTCTACCTCGTCCTCGCGAGCTTCCTCGGCCTCGTCGTCGGCGCGCTGCCGGGGCTGACGGCGACCATGGCGATCGCCCTCCTCTCGAGCCTCACGTTCACGCTGCCGCCGTCCGATGCGATCCTCATCCTCATCGCGGTCTATGTCGGCGCGATCTACGGCGGCAGCCGCACGGCGATCCTCCTCAACATCCCGGGGACGCCGGCGAGCGCAGCCACCTGCCTCGACGGCCATGCGCTCGCCAAGCGCGGCGAGGCCGGGCACGCGATGGCGATCTCCACCTCCGGCTCCTTCCTCGGCACGATGATCGGCATTGTCTGCCTCGCCGCCTTCACGCCGCTCCTCGGCGAGTTCGCGCTCTCCTTCGGCGCTTACGAGTTCTTCTGGCTCGCCCTCTTCGGCGTCGTGATCTCCGGCACCGTCGCGGGCGGCGATCCGGTGAAGGGCTGGCTCGCCGGGCTCCTCGGCCTCCTCGTCGCCTGCGTCGGCCGCGAGTCCGTGCACGGCTACGATCGCTTCACCTTCGGCGTGCCGGACCTTGCCGGCGGCATCGCCCTCATCCCGGCGATGGTGGGAGCCTTCGGTCTCGCCGAGATCCTGATGATGGCGCGGGAGGGGTTCGCGCGTCAGACCGTGCAGGTCGCCGGATCGGTCATTCCCAAGATCGCCGACGTCCTGCGCTACTGGCGCACCATCATCCGCTCGGGCCTCCTCGGCACCGCGATGGGGGTGATCCCCGGCGTCGGCGAGGATATCGGCGCCTGGGCGAGCTACGCCGCCGCCAAGCGCGCGAGCCGCGAGCGGGAGACGTTCGGCAAGGGCTCGCTCGAGGGGCTGATGGCGGCCGAGACCGGCAACAGCGCCGCCGTTCCGGGCGCGATCATCCCCGTGCTCGCCCTCGCGGTTCCCGGCTCGGCGCCGGCCGCCGTGCTGATGGCGGCGATGATCATCCACGGCGTCCGCCCCGGGCCGATGCTGATGATCATGTCGCCCGGCTTCTTCTACGAGGTGGTGGCGACGATCCTCCTCGCCGGCCTCGCGATCCTCGTCATCGGCGTCAGCTTCGTGCGGCCGTTCGTGCGCATCACCGCGCTCGCGAAGTCGGTGCTCGTGCCGGCGATCTTCATTCTCTGCGTCGTTGGATCGTTCGCCATTGCCTCGCGGATCTTCGACGTCTGGATCATGCTCGGCTTCGGCGTGATCGGCTTTGCGCTGCGGCTCTTCGGCTACCCGATCGCGCCGCTGGTCCTCGGCCTCGTCCTCGGCGAGATGCTGGACGCCAGTCTCCGGCGCGGTCTGGTGCTGTCGGACGGCAGCCTCATTCCCTTCTTCACGCGGCCGATCAGCCTCGCGCTCGCCATCGTCACCGCGGCAAGCATCCTGCTGCAGGTCGGCGCGGTGCGCCGGACCCTCGGCCGCGCGACGGCGGTGCTCCCCTTCCGCCGCAGCACGCCGCCGCCACCCGTCCCGGAGCCGCCGCGCGAATAGCCCGCGATCAGCGCAGGCCCGTGCGCCCGGCGCGGACGAGCCGCGGACCCGCCGCGGCTAGGCGTCGGCGAGCACGAAGCCGGCGCACCGGTCGCCCAGCATCATCGCGGGTGCGTTGGTGTTGCCGGCGTTGATGTCCGGCATGGCGGAGAGATCGGCGATGCGCAGGCGCGCGACGCCGCGGACACGGAGCTTGGCGTCGAGGACGGCCATCGGGTCGCCGTCGGCACCCATCCGGCAGGTCCCCGCGGGGTGGTAGTTGGTCTTCACGAAGCGCCGGCAGTGTGCGGCGAGGGTGGCATCGTCGTCCGCGGCGGGGATCGCGACGCGCGCGACGCGGTCGCCGAGCGGGCCGGCGCGGAAGGCGCGGAGGAAGAAGCGCTGGCCGGCGATCATCTCGGCCATGTCGCGCGGGTCGGCGAGGAGGCGGGGAGAGACGAGAGGCATCGCGGCGGGGTCGGCGGAGGCGAGCCGCACGAAGCCGCGCGACTTCGGCTTCACGACCACCGTCGTCACCGTGACGCCGTAGGTGTCCTCGACGAGGGTGAGCGTGTCGCGGTCGAGGTACACGATTGGCACGCAGAACGCCTGGATCGTGGGCTCGGCATCTGGGTCGGCTGGGTTGACGAAGGCGCCCGCCTCTACTCCGGCGGACAGGATCCGGCCGGAGCCGAACAGGCGGAACTGGAGCCCGTTCAGGACCATGCGCCAGCCGACGCCCTGGCGATGGTAGCCATGCCGGCCCTTCAGCGTCGCGATGATCGGCACCTCCGGGTGGTCGACGAGGTTCTCGCCCACTCCCGGCGCCTCGACGAGCGGCCGGATGCCGTGCTCGGCGAGCCGGTCCGGCGCACCGACGCCGGAGAGCATCAGGAGCTTCGGCGTCACCAGCGCGCCCGCCGCGACGATCACCTCGCCACGGGCGCGCGCCCTGCCGGTGTCGCCGGCGGCGTCGCGCCAGGTGACGCCCACCGCGGCCCCATTCTCGATGTCGATCCGCTGCACCTCCGACTGGAGGCGGATCGTCAGGCGCGGGTCGCGCTCGAGCGGCGCGAGGAAGGCGTAGGCAGCGGAGGAGCGGCGGCCGCTCCGGTTCATGAACTGGTAGAACCCGACCCCGCGCTGCGTCGGGCCATTGAAGTCGTGGTTGTAGGGCTCGCCGAGCGACTGCACCGACTGAACGAACCAGCGCGAGACGTCGTCGATGTAGCCGGGATCGGAGACGAGGAGCGGGCCGTCCGCGCCGTGACGCTCGTCGTGGAGGCGATTGTTGCCTTCCATGCCGCGGAAGTGCGGGAGGACGGCCGACCACGACCAGTCCGCCCCGTCGTTGTTGCCGCGGAGCTCGGCGTGCCACGCATCGTAGTCCGACGGCCGCCCGCGCATGTAGACCTGCGCATTCACCGACGAGCCGCCACCGAGGACGTTGGCCTGCGGGATGTCGTGCTGCCGGCCACCCAGATGCTCCTGCGGCACCGTCGTGTGGTAGCGCATGAACTTCGAGCCGTTGATCATCTTGAAGATGCCGGGCGGCATGTCGAGGAGCGGGTGCCGGTGGGAGTGCCCCGCCTCGAGGACGAGGACGGTGTGCCCCGCCTTCACGAGCCGCGCGGCAGCGACCGAGCCCGATGAGCCGCCGCCGACGACGATGAAGTCGAACTCCTCGGCCATCGCCGTCCTCGCTCTCAGGGGGTCTCGAAGGTGCCGCGGACGTACTGCCAGGCGGCGTGAAGGTGGTCGCGGAGCGCGGCCTCCGCGGTGTCCGCGTCGCGCTCGAGCACCGCGTCGAGAATCGCCCGGTGGGCGAGGTAGTTGACGCGGTTGCGCTCCGGAGAGCGCGGCATCCGATCCCAGTGGACCGCGAGCCAGGCGGTGAATGCGCCGTGGACGGCCGGAAAGACCGGGTTCTGCGGGATCTCGTAGAAGACGCGGTGGAAGGCGACGTCGGTGGCGTAGAAGGTGGCGGAGTCGGGGATCGCGGCCTCGTTGGCCGCGAGCGCGGCACGGAGCGCGTCGAGGTCGCGCTTGCGGGCGTGGCCGGCCGCGTGGCGGACGAGCGCGGCCTCCATGAAGATGCGCGTATCATAGAGGTTGCGAACCCCGTTCGGCGCGACGAGGAGGTGGCCGACGACGCCACCCAGCGCCGCGAGGGCGGCATCGTAGCCCGGCCGGCGGACGACGGGGCGGTGGCGTGGACGGTTGTCGAGGAGGCCGCGGCGGGCGAGCCCGGCGATCGCCTCCCGCACCACGGTCCGGCTGGTCCCGAACAGCGCCATCAGCTCGCGCTCCGACGGCAGGTGCGCTCCGTCGGCGAGCTCGCCCGAGACGATCATCGACTCCAGCTTGGCGACGAGCCCGTCGGCAGCGCGTCCGTCGGCCGCGCGATCGCGCGGGTCAAGAAGCGTCGGCGGCGGTTCGGTGCGGTGCAAGGCTCGCTCCTGCTCGGGTGCAAACGCAAGGTTACCCTCACCCACACCGCCGCACAATCTGGTCTGACCAAAGATCGTCGCGCGTCAGGCTTTCGGTCCTTTTTGCGACGCGAGACTGACGATGGATTGACAGAAGACACGTGATCCGCTTCGATCTGCTACAAATATGGTCGTACCAAACCGGGTCGAAGGGCCGTCAGGCATCGGCGTGACGGGACGACCGGAGAAACGGTTCTGGGCGTATCGCCCGCAGGGGAAGACGGCGCGCACAAGCCGCCGCATTCAGGGAGGACTTCATGAAGGGACGTCTGTTGGGAACCGTGCTCGGCATCCTCGCCGCCGGAGCCATCGCAAGCTCGGCCGTCGCGCAAGGCCTGCCGCCGCTGGAGCAGAAGGACCGCTACAAGGTCGGCTTCGCGCAGACCGAATCGAACAACCCCTGGCGCATCGCGGAGACGAAGTCGTTCCAGGACACCGCGGCGGAATGCGGCTGGGACCTCGTCTACACCGACGCCGCCGGCTCCGCCGCGAAGCAGGTGTCGGACGTCGAATCCATGATCGCCCAAGGCGTCGACGTCATCTTCCTCGCCCCGCGCGAGGAGCGGCCGCTGATCCCCGCCGTGATGCGCGCCCGCGCCGCCGGCATCCCGACCTTCCTCGTCGACCGCTCGGTGGACCCGTCGGTCGCGAAGGCCGGCGAGCACTACGTGACGTTCATGGGCTCCGACTTCGTCGACCAGGGCCGCCGCGCCGCCGAGTGGCTCGTCGAGAATTTTGAAGGCGAGAAGGCCGTCATCATCGAGCTCGAAGGCACCACCGGCTCCTCGCCCGCGAACGACCGCAAGAAGGGTTTTGACGACGTCATCGCGCAGCAGGACAACATGGAGATCGTGGCGTCCCGCTCCGGCGACTTCGCCCGCGACACCGGCCGGCAGGTGATGGAGACACTGCTCCAGGCGCACCCTGACGTGAACGTCGTCTACGCGCACAACGACGAGATGGCGATCGGTGCCATCGCGGCGCTCGAGGCAGCCGGGCGCAAGCCGGGCGAGGACGTCACGATCGTCTCCATCGACGGCACGCGCGACGCGCTCCAGGCGATCATCGACGGCAAGATGGGCGTCACGGTCGAGAGCTCGCCCTTCTTCGGCCCGCTCGCCTGCGAGACCATGAAGCGCTACGCCGCCGGCGAGACGATCGAGCCCTGGGTGAAGGTCGAGGACCGGATCTTCACGGCCGACAACGCCGCCGATCACATCGACGAAGCCTACTGACGGCGATGAGCGACCGGGCGGGGGGGCCGCCGCTCCGCCCGGTTGCGCAGGAGATGCCCATGGCGCCGCTCCTCGACATGACCGGCATCAGCAAGATGTTCGGCCCGGCGCCCGCTCTCGTCGGTGCCGGACTCAGCGTCGGCCGCGGCGAGGTGCACGGCCTCGTCGGGCAGAACGGGGCGGGCAAGTCGACGCTCATCAAGATCCTGACCGGGGTCTACGCGCGTGACGAGGGCCGGATCGTCTTCGACGGCCGCGAGGTGGCGTTCGGCTCCCCGCGCGAGGCGCAGGCGGGCGGGTGTGCCACGATCTATCAGGAGCTCAACCTCGTCCCGCTCCGCTCCGTCACCGAAAACGTCATTCTCGGGTTCGAGCCGAAGTCATGGTGGGGCGGCATCGACTGGCGCGAGGCGCACCGCCGGACCCGCGAGATCCTGGCTCGGTTCGGCATCGACATCGACGTCCGCGCCCCGCTCGGCAGCTATCCGACGGCGATCCAGCAGCTCGTCGCCATCGCCCGGGCCGTGTCGCTCGACGCGAAGCTCGTCATCATGGACGAGCCGACCTCTTCCCTCGACGAGCGGGAGGTGGAGGTCCTCTTCGGCGTCATCCGCGAGCTGAAGGCGACGGGCACCTCCGTCCTCTACGTCTCCCATTTTCTCGACGAGCTGTTCGAGATCTGCGACCGCGTCACCATCATGCGTGACGGCCGCACCGTCGGTGCCCACGCCATGAGCGAGGTCCGCAAGCTCGACATCGTCGCCGCGATGCTCGGCCGCGGCGTCGCCGAGATCGAGACCGCCGGCATGACGGGGCTCGCCTCGACGCGCGAGTCGGTCGGCGAGGTGCTGCTCGAGGCGGAGGGCGCAGCGACCGGCCGCCGCCTTCGTCAGCTGGACCTCAAACTCAGGCGGGGCGAGATCGTCGGGCTCGCCGGCCTCCTCGGCTCCGGCCGTACGGAGGCCGCGCGCGCCATCTTCGGCCTCGACCCCCTGACGCGCGGCACGGTGCGGGTCGGCGGCAGCCGCATCAACGGGCCGCGGCAGGCGATCGCAGCCGGGATCGGCTACCTCACCGAGGACCGCAAGGCGGAGGGGATCGTCCCCGACCTCTCCGTGCGGGAGAACCTGACGCTCGCCCTCCTCCCGAAGCTTTGCCGCGCGGGCATCATCGACGGAGCGGCACAGCGGGCGATCGTGGAGCGGTTCGTCCGGGCGCTCGGCATCAAGGCGACGTCCATCGACCAGCCGATCCGCGAGCTGTCGGGCGGTAACCAGCAGAAGGTCCTCCTCGGCCGCTGGCTCGCCATCGAGCCGAGGATCCTTCTCCTCGACGAGCCCACCCGCGGCGTCGACGTCGGCGCGAAGCTCGAGATCCAGGAGATCATCCGTCGCGTCGTGGACGGCGGCGCCGGCGTTCTCCTCATCTCGTCCGAGTTCGCGGAGCTGATCGAGGGCGCGGACGAGATCGTCGTCCTGCAGGACGGCCGGACGGTGCGGCACCTGACCAACCCGGGCGTGACGGAGGACGCCCTCGTCCACGCGATCGCCCACCACGACGCGGCGGCCGGCACCGCAGGAACAGCCGCATGAGCGGAGAGCCCGCCGCTGCCGGCCAGCTGCCCCGTCCGCGGCGCACCGCTCCCGGCGCGGCGCTCCTGCGCCACGGCACCCTTGCCGCGCTGGCGCTCCTGTTCGCCTTCAACGCTGCCGTCACGCCGAACTTCCTCGAGCTCCAGACGCTGTTCGTGAACCTCAGCCAGGTCGCCCCGGTGGCGATCGTGGCGGTCGGCATGACGTTCGTCATCGCGACGAAGGGGATCGACCTCTCGGTCGGCGCCGTGATGGCCCTCTCGGGTGCGATCGGAGCGATGATCCTGCAGCCCGGCGTCGGCCCTGAGAACCCGGCGCTCCGCCTCGCCGCCGCGATCGGAGTGCCACTCCTCGTGGCGGCCACCTGCGGCGTCTTCAACGGCACCCTCGTCGCGGTGCTGCGCGTCCAGCCGATCATCGCGACGCTGATCCTCTTCATCTCCGGCCGTGGCCTCGCGCTGGTCCTCTCCAACGGCAACCTGCAGACCTTCAGCGACCCGCTGTTCCGCGTCCTCGGCACGGGCCGTGTCCTCGGGCTGCCGCTGCAGGCGTGGCTCGCCCTCGTCATCGCCCTCGTGGCGGCGTTCGTGATCTCCCGCACGCTGTTCGGCCGGCGGCTTCTCGCGGTGGGTGGCAACGAGACGGCCGCGCGGCTTTCGGCGGTGCCCGTCACCCGCGTTCTCATCGTCGCCTACGTCATTTCCGCGGTGCTCGCCGGTCTTGCAGGCCTCATCTCCATCTCCATCAACTCCGCATCGGATGCGGCACGAAATGGGCTCCTCATGGAGCTCGACGCCATCGCGGCGGCGGTTGTGGGCGGCGCGGCGCTGTCCGGCGGACGGGCGCCGATCCTCGGCGTCGTCGTCGGCGCGCTCTTCATCCAGCTCGTCCGCTACACGATCCTCGCCAACGGCATGTCGGACGAGGTCGCGCTCATCGTGAAGGCCGCGATCATCGTTCTCGCCGTCTGGCTCCAGCAGCTGAGGCGCGAGCGATGAGCGACACCCTCGACCTCCGCCGCTATACGCGCCAGGGCAGCATTCCCGCGACGCTCACGGTGTGGGTCGCGCTCGCGACGCTGCTCGCGATCGGGCTTCTGCGCTACGACAACTTCGCGAGCGCTTACAACATCTCGTCGTTCCTCAACTACAACTCGATGTTCATCCTGATCTCGGTCGGGATGTGCTTCGTCATCATGACGGGCGGCATCGACCTGTCCGTCGGCTCCGTCGCGGCGTTCGCCAGCGTCGTCGCCGCGCTCCTGTCGCCGCAGGGCCTCCTCGTTGCGCTTCCCGGGGGCGTCCTCGCCGGCATGGCGTTCGGCGCGGTGAACGCATTCGTCATCGTCCTCATGCGCCTGCCGCCGTTCATCGCGACCCTCGCGACCATGCTCGCCGCGAAGGGCGCCGCGCTGATCCTCGCCGGCAACCAGACCGTCGGCGTCGACTGGGCGACCGATTTCACCACGCTCGGCATGGGCTCGGCGTTCGGCCTCCTGCCCTTTACGATCATCGTCACCGCTGTGGTGGTGGTCGCCGCCTGGGTGGTGCTGGAGAAGACCTCGCTCGGCCGCACCGTGCTCGCCGTCGGCGGCAGCCCGGAGGCGGCCCGCCTCATGGGCCTCAAGGTCGATCGCGCCACCGCAGCGGTCTACCTCTTCTCCGGCGCCTGCGCGGGGCTCGCGGGCGTGTTCCTCGCCTCCGGCTACGGCGCGGGGCAGCCGCTCGAGGGCGTCGGCTGGGAGCTCTCCGCGATCGCCGCCGTCGTGGTCGGCGGGACGCTCCTCACCGGCGGCCTCGGCTCCATTCCGGCGACGGTCGCCGGCGTGCTCCTGTTCGGACTGGTGTTCACCATGCTCAACTTCGAGAACGGCCGCGGCACGATCTCGCTCTCGGCCTACTGGCAGTCGGCGATCCGCGGCGCGCTCCTCCTCCTCGTGATCCTCCTCCAGTCGCGCCTCCAGGGCTTCGGCAGGGGGGCGCGCTAGGAATGCCCACGATCACTGCCGTCGAGGCCCGCCGCTTCGCGATCCCGCTCGACACCGTGCTCTCCGACGCCAAGCACGGCGCCCACACCCATTTCGAGCTCGTCACCGCCACCGTGCGCCTCTCGGACGGCAGCGAGGGCACCGGCTACACCTACACCGGCGGGCGCGGCGGCCATGCGATCCTCGCCATGATCCGCCACGATCTCGCGCCGTTCCTCATCGGCCGCGACGGCGGCGACATCGATGCCGTGCACGACGCGATGTGGTGGCACATCCACTATGTGGGGCGCGGCGGGATCGCCGCGTTCGCGCTCTCGGCGATCGACATCGCCCTGTGGGATGCGAGGGGCCGCCGCGAGGGGATGCCGCTGTGGCGCATGGCCGGCGGCGGAGGCACGCGGGCCCGCTGCTATCGCGGCGGCATCGATCTCGCCTTTACGGCGGACGAGCTTGCCGACAGCGTGCGCGGCTATCTGGCGGACGGGTTCGACGCCGTGAAGATCAAGGTGGGCCGGCCGACGCTCGCCGACGACGTCGCCCGCGTGGAGGCGGTGCGTGACATCCTCGGAACGGACCGTGCGCTGATGGTGGACGCCAACTACTGCTTCGACGTCGCCGAAGCGATCGCGGCGGCGCGGGCCTTCGCACCCTCCCGCCTCGTCTGGTTCGAGGAGCCGATCGTCCCCGACGACTATGCCGGGTACGCGCGGATCGCGGCAGAGACGGGGATGCCGCTCGCGATGGGAGAAAACCTCCACACCACCCACGAGTTCGAGCATGCCGCGGTGCATTCGAACCTCTCCTTCATCCAGCCGGACGCCTCCAACTGCGGCGGCATCACGGGGTGGCTGAGGGCGGTTCGCCTGTTTGCGCCGCTCGGCGTCCCGGCGTGCAGCCACGGCATGCAGGAGCTGCACGTCAGCCTCGTCGCCGCGCAGCCCAATCCTGGCTGGGTGGAGGTGCACTCCTTCCCGATCGACCGCTACACGCACCGGCCACTCGTCCGCGACGGAGGGTTCGCGATCGCCCCCGACGATCCCGGAACCGGTGTCCGCTTCGATTGGGCCCACCTCGAGGACGCTCACGACGGCACGACCCGCTGACCGGCGGCTTCGGGGAGCGCGCGTCCGCCTGGCTCGCCCGGCGCGACGACACGAGCCCCCGCAGGCGAAAAACGCGCCCGAAGGCGCGTTTCCAGTCGTTCGATGCTGTGCGGCTGCCCCCCCCTTAGCAGGGGGGGTCGGGCCACATCAGAAGATGAAGTCGGCCGCCGACAGGGTTGCGACATCCGTGTTCAGAAGGTCGATGCTCACGTTGTCCAGCGCTCCGTCCTCGTCGAGGTCGATGAGGTCGGCCACGCCGTCCTGATCGAGGTCGAGGCGGATCCGCGCCGTCGTCCCCGACTGCACCAGGAGGAGCTGGGCGAAGTTGATCGCTGCGCCACCGTTTTCGTCACGCAGGTCGCGCAGGTTCAGCCGGTCGAGGCCATCCTCGAAGTCGGTGACCGTGTCGAAGCTCCACCGACCTTCGAAGACGTACTGGTCGACGCCGGAACCACCGGTGAGGATGTCGTTTTGGCCGCCACCGAACAGACGGTCGTTGCCCGCACCGCCTTGCAGGATGTCGGAGCCGAGTTCGCCGTAGAGGAAGTCGTCGCCATCACCGCCGACGATCGAGTCGTCGCCGCTACCGCCGAAGACCGTGTCCGACCCCGCGCCGCCGTCGACAGTGTCGTCGCCGCCCGCAGCCGACAGCCGGTCATTGCCGTCGAGACCGGACAGGATGTTGTTCGAGTTCCCCGCATTCATGACATTGTCGAGGGCGTTGCCCGTCCCGTTGATGGGTGCGCTTCCCTTTAGACTCAGCCGCTCGACGCCACTCGCAAGCGTATGCGTGACGGTGCTCTGCACGATGTCGATGCCGCCGACCCCGGTCTCCTCGACGACTGTGCTGGCGTCGAAGATCAGGTACCGGTCACCGCCGTCGCCGCCGATCAGCCGGTCGCCGCCATCGCGATCGATCAGGAGATCGTCGCCCGCGCCCCCGTTCAGTGTATCGATGCCACCCCTCCCGTCGAGCCTGTTGTCGCCGCTGTTGCCGAGGATCTCGTTATTCCCGGCGTTGCCGTATCCGGCGATGTCGTCGGCGAACGTCAGCGTGAGATTCTCGAGGTTGCTGCCCAGGCGGTACAGGATCGAGGAGAGGACACGATCGATCCCGGCAGCGATGGCTTCGATGACCCTGTCGAGCGCGCTGTCCACGACATAGTTGTCATTGCCGGCACCACCGATCAGCGTGTCGGCACCGACGCCGCCGTCGAGCGTGTTGGCGCCGCTGCCGGTCTCGATGACGTTGTTGGCGCTCGAGCCGATGACCGTTTCACTGCCGGTGCCGGTGGCGTTGTAATAGTTCTCGAAATTGATCCACGTCTCCGTGAACGAACCGCCGTTGTTGTAGGTGCCAGCGCCGAGGTCGAACGTCACGGCGCCGAAGCTCGTACCGCCACCGTCGATGACATCCCTGCCCGCGCCGCCGTCCGCAAAGCGCGGCGTGGCGACGCTGGGACTGGGAGGTCCCCAGAAGACGCGATCGTTGCCGGCGCCGCCGAGCAACGTGTCCGCGCCGAACCCACCGCCGTTGATGACGTCGTTTCCGCCGCCGCCGGTGATGACGTTCGTCGAGGAGTTGCCGGTGAGGGTGTCGCCGAGGACGGTGCCGATGACGTTCTCGACGGTGTTGATCGTCCAGGTCGGCCAGAAGGCGCTGGAGATCGTGTAGGTGCCGGCGGTGAGGTCGACGATCGCGGGTGCGAAGATCGTCGGGCTGAGATCGAGCGTGTCGGTCCCGGTGCCGCCGCTGATGTCGTCGCCGAAGCGGCCGTCGAGGATGACGAAGAGGTCGTCGCCGCCGTTACCGGACAGCGTTTGCGTGTTGTAGGTGCCGGTGAGCGTGTCGTTGGCCTGGGTGCCGAGCACCGTCTCGATGTTGCTGATCGAGTTCGGGCCGCCGAATGTGGGCGAGAAGTCCCACAGGCCGGTGTCGAGGTTGACGTTCGCCCCTCTCGACGTGACGGCGCTGAGGTCGAGGACGTCGATCCCGGAGCCGCCGTCGACCTGGTCGCCGAACTCGCCCTCGAGAACGACGATCGTGTCGTTCCCGAAGCCGCCGTTCACGGTGTCTGTGCCGAACCCGCCTTGCAGCGTATCGTTGCCGTCGTCGCCGTTGACCGTGTCGTTGCCGATGCCGCCGAGGATGCTGTCGTTGCCGCCGCCGCCCGAAAGGACGTTATTGGCGCTGTCGCCGTTGATCCTGTCGTCGCGGAGCGAGCCGATGACGTTCTCGACGCTGTTGACCACATAGGGGCCGAACGCCGTCGGCTGGAAGTCATAGGTCCCGGCTGCGAGGTCGATGTTGAACCCGAGCGAGGCATTCGTGTAACCGCTGACGTCCAGCGTATCGATGCCGGTCCCGCCGTAGACGTTGTCCGCGAGATCGGAGCCTCTGATGAGGAAGATATCGTTGCCGTCCTCGCCGTAGGACGTGTCGTTGAAGAGGCCGCCGTCGAGGGTGTCGTTGCCGGCGCCGCCATAGAGGGTGTCGACGTTGGTGCCGCCGAGGAGCGAATCGTTGCCGATGCCGCCGAGGAGCGTGTCGTTGCCGGCGTCGCCGAGGATCGTGTCGTTGCCCGCGCCGCCGTTAAGATTGTTGGCGACGCTGTTGCCGTAGATCAGCTCGCTTCCGGCGCCGCCGACGACGTTCTCGATCACCGTGCCCGCCGCGATCGACAGGTTGCCGATCAGGCCGGCCACGTTCGAGAAGGCCGGCTTCACCGACGATGCCGAGCTGATGCCGATGTCGATCTTCGTGTTGTTGGCGAAGCCCGAGAGGTCGAGCGTATCGACACCGCCGCCGTCGACGATACAGACGGTGTTGGTGTCGAGCAGCGTGTCGAGCGATGCGTAGGCGGTGTTGGAGAGGCCGGAGACGGGTCCCGCGTTGGTCGGCGTCCAGTCGACCCACGAGGAGTTGAAGCCCCAGGTGGTGTTGCCCGTCGTGGCGCCGTTCGCGATGCCGAAGCCCTGCGGATTGTAGATCCGGTCGAGCGCCAGCCAGTCCACCACCTGCGGGCCGATGACGTTGACGCTGCCGAGGAATGCTCCGCTCGGCGTCAGTTCTCCGGGCGGCGTGTAGTTCCCTTGCGCCCAGTAGGACATCATCGTGAACTGGATCGTGTCGTTCGCCCAGGTGGCATCGTCGTACGTGGGCGAGCCTGCCCCTGCGTTGTAGAGGCCTTGATGGCCCAGACCCAGCACGTGGCCGATCTCGTGAAGCGCGGTGTGGAAATAGTAATCGCCGATGGCGCTTCCGCCAGACCAATTCGACGCGATGTTGATCCAGGAATTGATGATCGAGCCGTCTGCGGAATGATTGAAGTTGGCGTAGGCTCGACCGGGGTCCCAGTCGCCGAAGTTGAGGTCAGCATTGACGGCGGTAGTCTCGACGAAGTTGATGCCGAGAATGTCCTCGTAGACGTTGAGTGCGTGCCGGATCAGGTCGATCCGCGACGCCGAACCGATGCCGTTGCCGTCGAAATTGTTGCCGGTGACGTTGTACGTGATGATGCCGCTCTGCGCGTTCGTGCCCGCGCCGGTCAAGTTCCAGAAGGGCGTCGGATAATCGCTTCCGCCGCCCCAGAACTCGTCCCAGAAGTCGTTCGCACCACTGCCGGAGTTGCGCTCGTTCAGGTACGTGGCGAGCGTACCTAGCGATCCCGCAGGCCCCACGGCGAGGTCGTCTCCCGGTGCAGCGACACCGGAGCCGGAGAAGTCGTGCGAGCACATCGGGCAGGGGCAGGAGGCGAAGCTGCCGACCACACTCGCCGCCGCAGCGTCGCCGGCGACCGCGTCACCTCCGTCGAAGCCGGCGGCGCCGCCGGCCGCGTCGCTGCCTTCGCCGGCGCCCTGGGCGGACGCCTGCCCGTCGGTGGACCCATTCGGCACTCCGGCCTGATCGTCGCGGACGGCGGCGGCGTCGGTCCCGCTCTCGGGGAGGCTGGCACTGCCCTCGCTTCTCTCGTCGCCTGCATCGGCTTCCTGTTCCGAGGCGAACGCCGACGGGGGCGCGTCGGTCGTCTCCCCTGCCGACAGCTCAGGCGGAGACTGCTCCCCGGCGTCGTCGTCCGTGGACCTCGCAATCTCGAGCGTGAGATCGGTTTCGTCCTCGCTTGATGGCACCCGCTCGGGAGGCTTGCATGTCTCATCCTCGAGCTGAGAGCCGGCTTCTGCAGAGATCGAGTGGTCGAAGCCTTGCTCCCCCGTCTCGATCGGCGACAGGTTGCTCAGCACCATTCTGAGCCGGTCGCTTTCCTCGATGATCTCGTAGTTGATCAACTTGCTGTTCTGCTCGCGAGTCGTGAAACTCGCGAAGATTGATTCGGCCACGCTCTCCGGAAAATCGGCCATGGGTCACCTCCCAAAGGCACGGGCGCCATTTTTCCCAGGAACCCGTGTGCCTTTTGCTTGGGTTTCAAAATAAGTTCTAAGTCTTGAGAGATAGATCCGTCTGATGAACTTACATCGACGGCTCGCAGATTATTTGGCTATCATCTTTGGGAGTAGTTATATCTCTACTAGTCTATATTCACATTCACGAACCTAGAGTATCTCGTCCACAGATATGGTCTTCGAGAAAGGGTCATCGCAGCCATAAGTTCTACAACTCCCGCGACGTGAGCTGTCCTACCATCGACCCTCGCCGAGAGAACGCCGCGGCAGATCACGACATGGAGCGAGCCCTGCAGGTCGGTACAGATGCTGATGCAGGTGGTCTCAGCCGACCATCCCAAGACGGGGGTGCCGGACCCGAGGGCAAACCAGGCCGCGGCCGAAAGCCGGCGCCTCGTGCGACCCGCATCCAGATGGCGGCGCCGACCGTCGCGCTGCCCAGGTCGGCAGACATCCAGTCGCGTCTACCGGCTAGGTCGTGAACCCATGGCGATCCGGCTCTGCTGCAGCCCGTGCCCGGTGTCCGCCCGGCCTACCTCGAAGCTGCGTATGACGAGGCGCGGCAGCGCTACGGGTCGATGGACACCTATCTGGAAAAGGGGCCTCGCCGTTGACGACGGTCTGCGCCGGCAGCTGAGGGACGCGCTGACCGAGGATGCCGGACCGTGAACAAGATCACCGCGATCGACATCCTCGTCGAACCGGACGCGACGGCGCTGGCCCGCGCCACCGCTGTGAATGCACGCCTTCGTGCCGAGGCGCCGGAGGGCCTTGCACTGGATGAGAGCCACCGGCCGCACATCACGCTGCTGCAGCGCTACGTCTGGACGGCCGCCCTCGACGCGGTTTTCGCCGACGTGGATCGCACACGTCGCGCGCACGATCCCGCAGGGCTCGGCTTCCGGGCCACGGGAATCCGGCACATGCCGCTCGCGACGCTGCCGGGCTCCGGGATCGCCGGCATCGTCGCGACTCCGGAGGCGGCCGTGCTCGAACTGCAGCGGGCGCTGATCGCGCCGGTAGCGCCCTACACCACCGCAACCGGCACCGCTGACGCCTTCGAGACCACGCCTGGGGAGCCCGATATAAATCGGGATACTGTCACCTACGTGGAGCGGTATGTCCCGGACCATAGTGGCGGCAACTTCCTGGCTCACCTCACGGTCGGCGTCGCACCGCTCCCGCCTCTCGCTCGACCGCGAGCGGAGCACTTCGACAGTTTCACCTTCCATCCGTCGGCGATCGCGGTCTTCAAGCTCGGCAACAACGGCACGGCACGGCGGCAGCTTGCGGTCTGGCAAACGCCTTCCCGGGGAGGACGGAGGTCGCGCTCATTGTCGACGTCGAGGGCACCGGGTGCGGGGCGGCAGACCTACTTGGATTGAAGCCTCACCACGGTGTCATCGTCGCGTTCGGGCCGCCTCGCTGAGCGCGCCCTCACGCCTCCACATGGACAAGCGATCCTCGACATGAAAGAAGGGATCGCCTCAAGCAGCCTCGCCGATGGCGGCTGGCCGTAGTCCTCGTGCCGGGCCCGCTGACAGGTGATTTCGGCGAAGGGTGACCCGTTTGCCGAAGGCGCTTCGCCATGCGGCAAGATCGGGTCGGAGTGCAAATCATCGAACGCGAGACGAGCGACGGGCCCAGCAGGTGGAGCGAGGCGGAGCGATCCGCGGCGTTGCACTCGTACGGAATGCTCGATTCGCCCCGTGAAACCGACTTCGACGATCTTGCCGGCATCGCCGCAGAACTTTGCGGCACGCCCATTGCGGTCGTGAATCTGGTCGACACCGACCGGCAGTTCTTCAAGGCGGAAGTTGGTCTCGGCGTCCGCGAAACGCCTCTGGGAACGTCCTTCTGTGGAACTGCGATCCTCTCAGAAGACATGATGATCATCCCGGACGCGAGTCTGGATGCACGCTTCGCAGGCAACCCGCTAGTGACAGGGGAGCCGAGGCTGCGGTTCTATGCCGGCGCCTTGCTCAAGTCGCGAGATGGGCCTCCGATCGGAACCTTGTGCGTTCTCGACTACCAGCCTCGCGAGCTGAGCGAAGTCCAGATCCGGACCCTCAGAATCCTCGCGCGCCAGGCGATGACCCAGTTCGAGCTCCGGCGGACGATGGCAGAACAACAGCGTGCCCTCGCCGCCGCCCAAGCTGCCGAGCGTGAGAAGAGCGTTCTTGCCCGCCTCGTCGAGCAGTCCTCGGACTTCATGGGGATGGCGGACGCCGACGGCCGCGTCCTCTTTCTCAACCACGCGGCAAGGCAGCTGATCGGCATGGCGCCGGACGCGGAGCTCACCGACAGCGCCATCGTCGACTACGTCGTGGATGCGGACCGCCGGACCGTCCTGAGCGAAGCGATTCCCGCCGCGACCCGCGAGGGGTTCTGGGAAGGTGAGCTGCGGCTCCGCGTGCTCGGCACCGGCGAACCGATCCCGGTGATCTTCAGCATCTTCCCGCTCCGGGACAGGGCCGGCGAGCTCGTCGGCTACGGCACCGTCACGAAGGACAACCGGCTTCAAAAGGAGGAGCAGCAGCGACGGGCCGAGGTGGCGCTCGAGATGGCGCACCGGATGAAGAACACGCTTGCGATGGTGCAGGCCATCGTCGCGCAGACGTTCCAGGCCGCTCCCACGGTGGAGGAGGGGCGGCACCGGATCGCAGGTCGGCTGACGGCGCTCGCAAACGCGCAGGACATCCTGACCATGCGAAGCACGTCCGAGGCGCCGATCACCGAAGTGGTCGAAGCGGCCCTCGCGCCCCACCGCACCGGGCAGGGCCGCTTCTCGATCACAGGCCCGGAGGTCGACCTCGGGGCACCACAGGCTCTGGGACTGTCGCTTGCCCTGCACGAGCTGGCGACGAACGCTGCAAAATACGGTGCTCTGTCGAATGAGACAGGCGTCGTGGAGATTGTCTGGGACGTTTTCGAAGGCAATCGTCTTGACCTTCATTGGCGCGAACAGGGCGGACCGTCCGTCGATCCGCCAAGCCGCACCGGGTTCGGCTCCAAACTGCTCCAGCGTATCGTCGCCACCTACTTCGAAGGCCAGGCGAGTCTCGAGTTCGACGCGGCCGGCGTAGGATTTCATCTCGCAGGAGAGGTCAAGCCGGACGCGCGGTGACCTGAAACGGGGATGGATGACCAAGAACACGAGCCGTCAGGCGTTCGCTGTCCTCGTTGTGGAAGACGATCCGCTGCTGCTGCTCGATGCCGTGGAGTTCGTCGAGGCCGCCGGCTTTCTGGTCTACGAGGCGCGCAATGCGGCGCAGGCCATCTCGATGCTGGAAGCACACTCGGATATCCGGGCCATGTTCACCGACAGCGACATGCCAGGCTCGATGAATGGCCTGAAGCTCGCCTTCCTCGTGCGCGATCGCTGGCCGCCGCTTCTGATCCTCGTGACGTCCGGCCGCCACATCGTTGCCTCGGTGGACCTCCCGACCGGAGGGATCTTCTTCGCCAAGCCCTACTCCTCAAGCTCGGTCTTGCGCATCCTCAACGCAACCGCGGACCGCGGGACTGTAAGGCGGCCGGTGGCTTAGTGGGTCGCTAACGGCATATCGCCTGCCTGGCTGACGCTGACCTGACGGCCGGTGCCGCACCGCGCCTGCAACATGAAGGCGATTGCGGGACAGCCGTGTCTCCCCGTCGAACGTGTTCAGCTGTCGCCGAAAACGCGCTCGATCAAACCGCCCGAACCGCTCCCTGACGACGGGGTGACGAGCTCGAGCCTGTCCTCCGTCGCGACGCGCTCGTGAGGCTCGATCTCGTTGCGGATGCGATACTGCAGCAATCCTCCGACGGCCGGGAGCGTCCGCGTGATCTTGAAGTTTTCCGCTGAGCGTGGCGGCCGATCCATTCTGTTTCTGAACCGGACGACCTGCCCCACCGTGAACCGGTGGCCGACGCTCTTCATCTGGTCTGAATGCATGGGATTGCTTCCTCTCTCTATTGTCGTTGATGGGTGTGGCTGCCGCGACCGCTGGAGCGGGCGGTCACGCCCCGCTGCCCGCCGCAGACAGCGGCACCAGTCGTCTCGCCTCCTCGTCCCAGAGCGACAGGCGCACGCACTTGAAGCTCTCCCAGAGCGTCACCCTGTTCACCGTCCGGAGTTCGGGGAAGTCGCGCAGCACCTCCGGCAACCGGTAGTGCGGGATGCGGCTCGACAGGTGGTGAACGTGATGGACGCCGATGTTGGCGGTGAGCCATCGGAGCGGCGCGGGCAGGTCGTAATAGGTGCTGCCGTGCAGGGCGGCCTCGCCATGCGTCCAGTCCGCTGTCGCATCCCAGCGGGTGTGCTCGAACTGGTGCTGAACGTAGAAGAGCCACACGCCGGCCGCTGACGCGAGGAACGCGATAGGGGCATGGATCATGAAGAACGGCCACGCGCCGACAGCCCAGATCATCGCGGCGCCGGCGGCGACGATTGCGACGTTGGTTCCCATCGTGCTCGCCCAGTGCATCGCTCCGCTCCGCATGAAGCCGATCGGAAGGCGGTGGTGGACGATGAACACGAAGAGCGGGCCGACGCCGAAGAGCACGGCTGGATGACGATAGGCCCGGTAGCGCAGGCGCCCCCAGAAGCCGAGACTCCGATATTCGCGGACGGTGAGCGTTTCGACATCGCCGATGCCGCGGCGGTCAAGGTTGCCGGATCCGGCATGATGAAGGGCATGGGTCCGGCGCCAGTGGTCGTAGGGCGTCAGCGTGAGGACGCCGAGGGCGCGGCCCAGCCAGTTGTTCGCGCTCTGCCGCATGAACACCGACCCATGGCCGCATTCATGCTGGATCAGGAACAACCGGACAAGAAAGCCGGCGGCGGGGATGGCGAGGATGAGCGTCAACCAGTAGCCGACGTGATCGAGCGCAAGCCACATCAGCACCCAGAGCGCCACGAACGGGATCAGCGAGGCGGCGACCTCCAGCAGGCTTCGGCCCCTGTGTGACTGCGTGTAACGCTTCAGCTGGCGGCCGATGTCATGAGGGTCCGCCGTTGCGGCAAGGGTCCCATGAGTTGGGGCCGAGGTCGCGCCCGCATCATGCGGGAGATCGTTGTTGAGCAATGACGCACTCTTCCATCGGCGAGGCGCGTGCGCGCACGTGGCCGGTACTTGTTGCAATTCGCTGTGACCAGAGCGCCGCCCTGGCACACCACGTTCCGGCACAGGGCCGGCCGCGTGGCACGCCGGTTGAGGCGATGGCTGAACTCAGCCGGTCACTGTCGACCGGATTTGCCCACCCCCCTGTGCCGGTCGTCGCGGCTGAGTGCTTTCAGGGCGGCGAGGTTGAAGCGCTTGTCGGCGACGGTCATGACGATTTCGTCCGGTCGAAGCGAGGCGAAGTGCTCGACCGCAAAGTCGATCGCCATCGAGGCCGTTTCGAACCGATGGTACCCGAGACCGCCACGCTTGGACGCCGGACGCCGCGACACGAAGATTTCCGCCGGCAGCGAAAAATCGGAGGCGTCCATCAGGTCGACAGGATCGACAGCAGATGTATTGCTCATGAGTTTCGCCCTCCAGCAACGGTCTTCGTGACGCTTGTGCCACCGGCCATCGGCTGACGAAGATACTTCGGCCCTGCCAATTTCTTCATTTTCTTGGCGCCCGGGGCGGACACCTTCGGCTGCTTGTCAGTCCGGATTTGCCCTTTGGCCACACGACACCTCTCTAGCGGCGTCGGACGATCCGAGGCCGGTCCACCGTTTCACCGCTGGGCGGTCCGCGCCGGCTCATCGAAGCCGGCGAACGTTCGCGCTGCGAACGTCAGTAGGTCAGCGCTGTCGCGCTCAACGAGTGAGAAACCTCACCAAGTCGAACCACATCCCGCTTCGAAACATAATGCTCACGGCGGAATAAACAATCATGATCTCAAAAAGCGGTGCGGCTCGCGCAAATGATAGATTCTCCCGCCTTCGGGAGACACAAAATCACATGCCGCCGGCATCTCCTGCGACCTACGTTCAATCAGACGCGGAACACGGTCACGATCGGGGCTTGTTCTTCCGTCGTTTAATCTGTATGTAGGGCGCGCTTAGTTACCATAGTCGACCACTGTTTCCTTTGTTGGTGCAGTCCGATTTTGCTCTGACTGTGCGGGGCCGCGCGCATCTCGCGTGCGGCGATGAAAAGGAAAATCACGATGGCCAAAGGCACCGTGAAGTGGTTCAACTCTCAAAAAGGCTTCGGCTTTATTCAGCCGGACGGCGGCTCAAGGGACATCTTTCTGCATATCTCCGCCGTGGAGCGTGCCGGTCTCACGAGCGTCGGCGAAGGGCAGAAGGTCACGTTTGACCTCGAGCGTGGGCGGGACGGGCGCGAGTCGGCGACCAACCTTCAGCTGGAAGACTGAGGTCGGAAGTCAGGGGAGAACACTGTTCGCCTGACGCCCACCTCAAAGTTCCGCGCCGATCTGGCGGGGCCGTGTCGCCGCTCCTCTTCCCGAGTGACGACAACCAAGACCTCCCTGTCGAGGAAGAGCGCAGTAGGCGCCTGACGCGTCCCGCCGAAAGGGACGGCCCGCGCCGGCGACCTCGTCGTGGCGACCCGCACCAGCTTGCGGCTCGCCACAATGCGGTCCGCGGGTCGGATCCGATCCAGCCGACGCCCGGAATGAGGATGTCCGCCCCGGCATGAGCGTGGCGCGATTCCGGGTCTCGCTCATGGCATGGTGCACATGGCACTGAGATCGCAGGACCTGACGTCGAACGACGCTCTCCTCAGAAGCGAAACACACAAGGCATGACCTTTCCGCCGCAGCCCTGAGCTCTCGAGCACGCCGATGGTCGTGATGCCGGGCGGAGCAAAGGCGCTCATGTCCGAGAGGGGCGGACCGATCTCCTCGAAGTCCTCCCGGAACGGGAGCTCGAGGAGCCTCGACCACGCGCAGGTTGCCGGGGGGGCCCACCCCTTCGAGATGGCGTGCAGCCAGCGGGCGTTTGCGGGGCAGCGCCTTGGACGGCGGCGCCCCACAGGTTCCCCACACCCGGTGCGGGTCCGGACTACTCCGCGTCCTGCTGCTGCTCGAGCGCCTCGATGCGTTGCTCCAGATCGCTGATCCGCTGGTCGTGATCGCGCGCATTCTGGTTCATGCGCATCATCGCCTCGTTCTGCGCCCGATCCGCGTCCGACCAGTCGCCCGAGTCGGCCGAGAGGCTCGCGTCGATCTCATCCATCCCGACCGAGCCCTGCTGCTGGGCGAATGCGGGAGTTGTGCCGGCGACAAGCGCCGCAAGTGCGAAATGGGTAAGCTTCATCTCTGGTGCTCCTCGGATTGTGTGATGGATCCGACGAGGGCGCCCGTCCGGCGCCCTCGTCGCTCATGCGACGGTTCGATCCAGGCTCACTAGCCTCCCATGAGCTGCGCAGCCTGCTGGGTGAGCTCTACGCAACGCGCGTAGTCGCCATCGTCCTGCGCGTCGGACGCCTGCTGCGAGAGTTGCTCGGCCTCCTCGCGCTGCTGCGTCGTGGCGCCCTGTTGGCTGCTCGTGGCGGTGTTGACGGCCTCGATACCCGCCGCGCAGTCGGCTTTCGTGGCCGTCTGGGCCATGGCCCCGGTGAGGCCGAGGCCAGCTGTGAGGGCGAAGGCTGCGACGGACGCTGTCAACTTGATCTTCATTAGGCGATTCCTTTGCGTCTATGGCACATGCGTCCGCCGCATGGCGCCCCCCTTCCTCGAATGTCGGGGAACCATCCCGCCGGTGAGGACCGGCGTTGTATTCCTGATCTGCCGCGGCGCGAGACCGCGCTCCTCTCCCCGCACGTCGTCGCTACCGCGGGAAGAGCAAGGTGAACTGCAGCTGCCCCTGCCACTCGGGGCCACCCTCGGGCCGGAGCGCGTAGTAGTAGGCGTTCGCCGAGAGCTTCACCGGCTGCTTGCCGAACCGCATGAGCTTGGACACGCCGCCACCGACAGGGAGCGCCACGTTGTCCTCGTCCTCGGTCCAGTCGACCGTGATGATCGGCGAGGTCCCGAGAGACCATCCCTCCGGGAGATTGAAGTTGATGAAGGGCTGGACCGTCAGCTGGTTCACGTCGGGCTCGCCCTCCGGCCCCGCGATGGACCATTGGTTGAAGGCGAGGAAGCCGTAGGTCCACGGCCGCTTGGCGAAGAAGACGACGACTGCCGGGCCCGCCGTGTAGTCGCGCGTGCCGAGCGTCGTGTCCGTGCGCGTGGGAAAAGAAAGGATCGGACCGGCACCCCAGCTGAGCTCGCCGATCGCCGTCGGGACGGTCTGCTGCGGCGACAGGAATGCCTGGAGCGTGAGGTCACCGAGCCCGGCCTCGCTGTCGCCGCCCGGAAACAACACCGGTTTGGCGACGACCGGGATGATCGGCCGGAGGATGACGTTCCAGCGGTCTCCAAAGGAGAGCGGCACCACTGGCTGGAGGTTGATGAGATAACTCGGATCGTCATCCGGTCCGACGCCGGTGAACACGTTGCCCTGGATCGGCACCGAGATGAGGTCCGCGATCGGGTTTTGCGCGGCGGCCTGGAGGTCCTGACCGCCGGCAGGTGCGTCCTGGGCATGCACGGGCCCGCCGGTGGAGACGCTGACGAGAAGCGCGACGGCCAGCGCCGCCGCAGCGCCTCTTGCAGTCCGAGCCATGGCTGGGAATTTGGCCATCGTCTTCTCCCGTATCTCAATAGAACACGGCGCGGCGCCAGGCGCGTCTCCGCGCCCCGGCAAAGGATAGCGGCGTCAGCGGCATTCCGATGATGTCGATGAAGAGGGACACCGAGGCTCCTTCGGCCGGCATCTCTCCTTCGATGAGCGAGACGGTGTAGCTGAGGTCGCCGCCCGAGAGCTCAGGGTCGCGCAGGACGACGACCACCTGACGAAGTTCGCCGCCGTCCAGGATCGAGAGGTCCGCGTTGGGCGGATCGGAAAGAAAGCTGTTGCTTCCCTCGCTCCAGAACGCAGGGAAGCGTTCGGTGTGCATGGTGCCCGCGATGCGCTCCGGTCGGTCGGAGAAGAAGAGCGTCGTCGGACTGGTACCGCCGAGCGTCAGGCGCTTCTGATCGGCGTCGTAGGTCATCGTTTGCGCGGTCTGGACGAAGAGGAAATCGGCGTGGCCGCTCTGGGCGTCCTGCGCCGCGGCGGAAGAGACCGCCGCGCCGGCGGCAGCCGCAAGGCTGGCGCCGCCGATGAGAACGCCGCGGCGCGAGGGACGCTGTCCCGTTTCGACGGGGGACGCCGCAGCGCGGCCTCCCTCAACGCTGTCATCCGGACGGTTCATTGGACTTCCTCGATTTCGCTGATGCGCCAGCTCTTGTCGAAGAACGGCTCGAGCGGGCTGTACATGCGAAGTCCCACGAACCAGCCCTTGTCCGGCATCGTCTGAATCCAGTTGCCGCGGGCGACGCCCTCCGGCTGCGTCGGCGAGAACCAGACCGTGGTGTTGCCGTCCGCGTCCGCCTCCGCCGCCGGCGAGGGGTAGCTCTGGCTGCCCA
>JAESGF010000210.1_pt1 | contig 36521 bp, 38 predicted proteins | sample 9269621 | NCBI WGS metagenome assembly JAESGF01 (sample SAMN14515066, study PRJNA621663) | algae metagenome | isolation source: Tolypothrix carrinoi HA7290-LM1 and co-occurring heterotrophs from dry rock... | place: USA: Makauwahi cave, Kauai, Hawaii | collected 2011-01-06
GGGGGAGGACAAGGGAGAAATTCCTGTTTGTCCCCCTTGTCCCCCTTGTCCCCCTTGTCCCCCTTGTCCCCCTTGTCCCCCTTGTCCCCCTTGTCTCCTTATCCCCTTGTCCTCTACTTGCGACAATCGAATTTCTATCGTTCCTTCGGGCGGTGTAAACTTGATGGCATTAGAAAGTAAGTTCCAGACAATTTGCTGCAAGCGATTCTCATCCCCCATAACTTGCCCGACTGAGCCATTAAGTATAGATATCAGCTTTAGGGATTTGGCTTGAGCTGTCAACTGTACGGTATTGAGTGTATTTTCAATCACATTCGCCAAATCGACGGGTGACTTTTCCAGTTGCATTTTTCCTCGCATCAAGCGAGAGGTATCGAGAATATCGTTAATTAACTGGTTTTGCTGATTTGCATTGCGGGCTATAATTTCCAAGCTGCGATTTTTGGTTTCTTCATCAAAGTCGCGAGTGCGTAGCAGTTGTGTCCAACCTAAAATGGCGTTTAAAGGAGTGCGGAGTTCGTGGGATACGATCGCCAAAAACTCATCTTTCATTCGGTTTTCTTGCTCTAATTCCAACTCTCGCTGCTTGCGTTCGCTAATATCTAACACTACCCCGCTCATCCGCGTAGGTTTTCCGGCTTTGTCGTAAAAAAACTTACCTTTCCCTGCAATCCAATGAATGCTGCCATCAGCCCAAATTACGCGATGTTCTTGGTTATAATCTGTTTTGGTTTCTAAAGCACGAGTGATAGATTGGGCAATTAGTTCTTTATCTTCTGGGTGAACGCAAGCGATAAATCCCTCGTAAGTTCCCAAAAAGCTACCAGGAGGCAAACCAAATAATAGTTCGTGATTCTCAGACCAGAGAACTTCATTTGTCAGCATATTCCAGTCCCAGCTACCGAGTTTGGCTGAGTCTAGAGCTAATCGAAAGCGTTCCTCACTCAGTTGCAATTGTTCCAGAGTAAGTGCATATTCTTGACGTATTCGTTGCTTTTCCAGAGTTTCCCGCACAGCGATCGCCAAACGCCTAATCGGTCTACCCTTAAGGACATAATCACTCAATCCAGACTTCATCCCCTCTACAGCAACTTCTTCGCTACCGCTATCGGTAAACATAATTACTGGCATGTCTGGATACTTAGCTTTCACAGCATTCACAACTGTTAAACCATCAGTCCAGCGCAGTTGATAATCGGTAATAATTAAATCGAAACTGCATATTTCTAGCGCTTCGTCAAGACCCTTGGCATCAATAATTGAGGTAACTTCAACTTCGGAAAACTCGTGTTGCAGTTCCCGTGTTGCCAGAATGCGATCGTCTGGATTGTCATCAATCAGGAGAATACGTAGCATGGGGACGCAATGCGAGTTTGGATTAGATTATATGGCAGATACGGGTAATCAAGAGAAGTCAAAGAGCAGAGATTAACGGTTACTGGCTAGTACTGATGATAAATGCGATTTGGTAATTTCAACTGATGCGGAGGTCAGAAAATTCTTGGCTAGTGCTGACGAGTGGTGAGAATGCGCTCTTGAAAGAGCGATCGTCAATTAAAACATGCGAATTTCTGGCTGCTCATTCAGTAGCAACCAATACAAATTAAGCGTTTGTACTACTTCTACTAAAGCTGCAAGTCCAACAGGTTTGACTAAATAAGAATTAGCCCCTAAATCGTAAGCTTGATTAATATCCATGTTTTCTTTAGAAGAAGTCAACATAATCACAGGCAAACGCTTAATTTCTGGTTGTTGTCGCAGCCATGATAAGATTTCATGACCCGATCGCCTGGGTAATTTCAAGTCTAATAAGATTAGCACGGGTAAAGGATAACGATCGCGATCGCTATATTTACCTTCACCGCTAAGGTAAAAAACAGCACTATCTCCGTCACTGACGATTTGCAATGAAGCATGAGCTAAATTCGCTTTACGGAAAGCGCGTTGGGTAAGAAGAATGTCGTTAGGGTCATCTTCTACTAGTAATATAGTGCGTGTGGACATTTGTTGTATTTTTTATTAATGGTGGTCAGATTCGGTGACTTCTTAAAGAAGTCGGGAATCTTGCATCAAGTTTCCTTTTCAAAGTCCCCATTTCTTAATTCAATCCAAAAACGGCTTCCTTGTCGAAGTTGCGATTCTACTCCTACACATCCTCCCATGCGATCGATACCTTTACGAACGATCGCTAACCCAATTCCCGTACCAGGATAAGTTTCCATTCCATGCAAACGCTCAAAAACCCGAAAAATTCGTTTTTGGTGTTCTCTGGCTATGCCAATACCATTATCTTCCACCCACAGGCGCACACATTCGCCGTGTATTTCTGCCCAAACTTTGATTTGTGGTGACACACCCTCATCAACAAATTTCATTGCATTTGTGAGCAAATTGGTGATAACTTGAACTAAAGTTGGGCGATGAGCGATCGCTTTCGGTAACGGTGATTGTATATTTACCTGCGCTTGAGTTTGCTCTATCTCCGCTTCTAATTGGGTCATTGCCTCTGACATAATAGTTGTTAAATCAATCACCTTTAATTCCAAGTCAGAGCGACTGAGACGGCTGTAAGCAAGTAAGTCTTGTATCAAATTTTCTAAGCGCTGTGCCGAAGTAACAATGCGTGTAGCGTACTCTTTGCCAAGTTCATCTAAAATATCTTCATAGTCTTCAAGCATTGCTTCCGCAAATCCCTGCATTGCTCGCAACGGGGCGCGGAGGTCATGAGAAACTGAATAGGCAAAGGCTTGTAATTCTTCGTTGGCTTCTTCTAGTTGGGTAGTACGCTCTAATACCCGCTGTTCTAAAGTTTCGTTTAATTGTTTGAAGAAAGGCAGAGGGCAGGAGGCAGCTATGCTGAAGGAGCAATCGGATGGGGATTCAAACCCCAACCGATTGAATCCACCGTGTAGACGGTGGGGTTTTATACCCAGTTGGCTCCAGCCAGAAGGCGGAATCAAAGACATAATTTATACCTTCTGCCCTCTGCCCTCTGCCTTCTGCCTTCCGCCGAAGGCGGATAATTTCAGCTTCCGTTTGCTTGCGTTCAGTAATATCACTGACCACCCCTACCATGCGGATCGGGTTGCCTGACACATCACGCTGGAATCTGCCAAATGCTGTCACCCAATGCAAACTATTATCGGAACAAACAACACGATACTCAGCGTGGAAATCTTACTGATTTTTCACGGATGCTTGCACAAGCGCTTCAACTTTTGGCAAATCTTCAGGATGAACGCGGTCTGCCCATTCTTTGTAGCTGCGGTTGGGCTTACCTGGCTCGTAACCAAAGATAATTTCGTGATAAATTGTCCATAATATCTCATTGGTAACAAGATTCCAATCCCAAGAACCCATTTTACCCGCATCCAATGCTAAGATTAACCGCTCGTTATTTTCACGCAGTTTTTCTTCTTCTTGTTTGCTTTGTCGATGGTTCAGCCTAAATAAATAGTAGACTAAAGCTAGCAGTGCCAAATTTATGACGGCAGCAATGAAAAATGTGAGTAAAGTTTCTTGCAGCTTTGCTTGTGATTCTTGAGTGCGTTGCTGCAAGAGTTGATTTTCGATATTCTCCATATCAGCGATGTCAGCGCGAATATTATCCATGATTTGCTTGCCGCGATCGCTTTTCACAAGCTGCTGTGCTGCATCAAAACCTTTTTCTCGACGTAATTTGACGGTTTGTGCAAGTTCAGTTAATTTGAGAGCGATCGCATTCTCTAAAGCAAAGACACGTTGTTGCTGATTGGGATTATCTGCCGTCAGTTGTTTGAGAGAATTGATTTGGCGATCAATTTTGTCAACAGCACTTTCATAAGGTTGCAGATACCGTTCTTCTCCCGTAATCAAATAACCGCGTTGTCCGGTTTCCGCATCTTTTAAAGTTGAGAGAGTCGCTTCTAACTCAGTTAAAACCTTTTGGGTATGAGTCACCAACCGCTGATTTGAAATCAGCTTCAAGGTATTGCGATATGATACCACAGTATTGGCAACTAACAGCGCCAGCGCTAACCCCAGCCCGATTGTAATTTGTTGTGAGTGCGATCGTTTCATAATTGTTGGGGGTTAGTGGGAGCGTTGTTAGTTGTTAGTTGTTAGTTAGTTGTTAGTGGGCATTGGGCAATGGGCATTGGGCATTGGGAATTGGGAATGGGTAATGGGTAATGGGTAATAATTCTTTTTCCAGTCGCCATGACGCGGCTATGCTTCAAGTCGGCATCCCCGACGGCAGGTGCTACAATGGGGGGAAAATACGCAACGCACTGCCTCCCCAACGCACTGGCTCCCCCATGCCCCATGCCCCATGCCCCATGCCCCACTATCCACGCTCCCACTATCCACTATCCACGCTCCCACTAACCACTATCCACGCTCCCACGTTCCTACTAACTCCTAACTCCTAACTCCTAACTCTTCCCCCGCTGTGCCCAAATACGTGTTGGTAGTCCCCAAACGTAAATAAAGCCTTCGGCTGCTTTATGATCGAATTTATCTTCGGCTCCGTAGGTTGCTAAATCTGGTGTGTAAAGGGTATTTTCAGAAGTACGTCCAACTATGGTGGCGTTACCTTTAAACAGTTTTACTCGCACAGTTCCGGAAACTCGCTCTTGAGTTTTTTGAATAAACGCATCCAATGCAGCTTTGAGTGGACTGTACCACAAACCGTTGTAAACCATTTGGGTATAAGTTTCTTCAATACCACGTTTGTAGTGGGTAATATCTGCGGTTAAAGTCAAGCTTTCTAAATCTCGGTGTGCTTGAATTAATACTAACATTGCGGGTGATTCGTAGATTTCCCGCGATTTAATGCCTACCAAGCGGTTTTCTATCATATCAATCCGCCCGATACCGTGGTTGCCGGCTGCATTGTTGAGTTGTTCAATTAGCGCAACTGGGTTTTTAGCTTCACCGTTGAGGGTGGTTGGAATGCCTTGAGTGAAACCGATTTCAATGTATTCTGGTTCGTTGGGGGTGTTGGCGATCGCTTTCGTCATTTCATAAATTTCTTCTGGTGGTTCAACTGCCGGATCTTCCAGAACACCAGCTTCTATGCTGCGACCGAGCAAATTTTTATCAATACTGTAGGGGGATTTCTTTTTCACTTGTGAAGAAATACCAAACCGTTCACCATAAGCGATGGTTTCTTCACGACTCATTCCCCATTCCCGCGCTGGTGCAAGTATCTTCAGATTTGGGTTCAGTGCAGCACAGGATACATCAAAGCGTACTTGATCGTTACCTTTACCGGTGCAACCGTGAGCGATCGCATCTGCACCGTATTTTTCTGCGGCTTCTACTAATATCTTAGCAATCAACGGACGCGCAAGCGCAGTTCCTAAAGGATAGCGATTTTCATAAAGAGCGTTTGCTTGAATCGCTCCAAAGGCGTAATCTTTAACAAATCTATCTTTGACATCCGCTACCAGAGATTCACTTGCACCCGATTTTAAAGCTTTTTCTCGAACTGGCTCTAATTCATCTCCCTGACCTAAATCTGCTGCTAGCGTAATCACTTCTTCCACACCCCACTCATGCATGAGGTAGGGGATGCAAACTGAGGTATCGACTCCACCAGAATATGCCAGAACAACCTTTTTAGCGCGACCCATTCAAAACTCCTGATAGCAAAACGAAATAATGAGTCAATATTATCTAACTAATTTGCTCTTCAAAATATACTTATTTCATGACATTGAAAATCGCAAAGCTTAGAACCCCGCTTTCTTGGAGAAACCGGGGTTCTTGGAGAAACCGGGGTTGTTGTTCAGAATAAGTAATAGTACTTGGATTTTACTAAAAATAAATCATAAGTATATTTAATTTAGACATTCTCTTCATCAAAGTTTACCTGTTAAGATTATTACTCAGTATATGTTAATCTAAACTCAGGTAAATTATGCTTCGTTCACGTATCGCATGGCTTATTCCAGTAGCTTTAACATTAGTTGGTTTGGGGTCAAATGTAAAAAGCGCTATAGCCCAAACTACTACTAACTTTGATGTAACATACAAGACATTATTTTCGCTTCAACCCAGAACGGACTTAGGTGAAGGTATGTTCAGAGCAACCATCACAGGTGAGAGTAAAGACGCTCTTTACGGGTTGACAAACTTTGAAAGTAATACATATGGAAAATTAGTAGAAGCTACTGACACTACCCAAAAGTTTCAATTTAACGCAGATCCAGCCGCGTTTGGCTTAAAAAACCAAACTATATTAGGAGACGTGTATTTTAACGCTGGCAATAATCCTAATAAAGTGTTTGGAACAGCGAACGACATGGCTACAATTAACTTTGCGAACAACACAGTCATGGGTGGTGGAACCATAACTTTAACTGGGGGAGCCGGCATATTTGAGAAAGCTAGCGGCAAAATAACCTTTACCCAGCAAGACAAACTCGATCCTACTGCACCTCCAGGAACTCCTGTTGTAGGTGAGGCAACGTTGAAATTCTTTGTACACACTCCTAAAAAAGTTCCGGAACCAACAGCCACTACAACCTTAGTCGGTATAGGTGTTATTGGTACAGGTTTACTGCTGCGTCGGCACCGCAATAAAAATACATTCGGTTAATACTCGTCACCCAAGTCGTTTAAAGACGACTAATAAATGATTTGAGTCTACTAAAGTAGTAGTCTGTCAATAAATAGTTGATGGATACACCCAGAACTTACGCATTGACAAATAAGACAATAAATGGATTAGGAAAAACCAGAAAAGAATACGCGATCGCTAGTCCGCAGGTGACTTGCGGCTTCTGGCACAGGGGTATGTCCGTAGACTACCATCGCTTCACCCCGATACTCTCCTGCCGCGACCGAAAGGGAGCAAGGATTTAAGCACGGAGCCAACCAAATTAAAAATTTGGTGGCTCTCCCTATTCTGGGGTCTGAATCCTATAAGTGAATAAAACATAAGTGCCTCCTGCCTCCTTCAACAATCAAAGCCAGTGCTTTCAAAATAAAGAGCAAACTCCCGCACAGCACCAGACCCCCGTCCTTATGGGAACCAAACTGGCGTAACTAACTCCGTAGCGATGCCTACGGAGTTAGTTACGTTGGTGGCATAATTCTTCTGGTAGGTCGAGGACGATGGCGATCGCAAAGCAGCGATACTACCGTGCCATTAATCTGCACTCAAAAGTTTGGCAATAAACTTGCTGTACTCATCCTTCATTGGCAAGTCCAAATCTTGCCTGACGCGGCGCCGTAGTGCTGGGACAGTTTCACCGCTGATTGGGTTAAATCCCTGCTTTTGGTATTCTTCCCAATACAGCCCCACACCTCGTTTTTGCCAATTGGGCAGATGATTAAAATTAATCCCATGCTGGAATAATAGTTCGTTTTTATCGGCAACAGATAACCCTTTCATCATGCTGGTTGCTTGAGTTACACTTTTGCCATCTCGACGCAGACACCAGTAACAATGAGCATTGAGAGCATTTCTGTGGGCATCCTGACTGCGCCAACGAAAATAATTTACTACTTCTTCTATATTAGGGAGCTGCGAAATGCGACAGTCAAAGCAGCCAATAGCACCTAATAATAAAGAAAATTTGGCGCTGGCTTCACCTGCTAAAACCGAATTGAGTTTTCTTAGTTTGCGGTTGAAAGTGTTTTCTTGTTGAGCAAACAGTAGAGAGATTTCATCACTTTGGGTATAAGCATAAGTGATATCTAACCCGCAATTGAGCAAATGTTCGACAGTTGCAAGCATCAAGTCTCGAAAGCGAGTATCGTAGGGAGCCTCAAATTGATGCACTTCTTTTGTCAGGCGAGTAAAGCTGCGTCCATCTAATCTTGCAACTATGTAAAGTCCAGGTAGCACACAATGATCGTGTGCTGTCTCAAACACCCGCATTTTGCTATCAAGTTCATCAAATTTCACGGTTCCATTCCTCAACAACGAATGAATTATTTAAGTGATTTTTAACCGAGTAAAGTGCATCAAACTCTTCGCTCCAACTCGGTAAATCCAGCTTTTTATACGTTGCTAACAATCCAACCAAAGGCACGATTTCTTCAGGAAGTCTCTGGCTATTTCGTTGCTTGCAGTCTTCCAGTTTTGACTGAAAGTAGTAACCCACAACCCGGAAACCTTTCGCTTTGGCTGGAGTAATATAGCGTTTTCTTTCCTCCACAGTTGGGTTAGTATTGTCCACAACGAAACGCTGTTTAGTTTCTAAACAAGCTTGGAGAAAAATTTGCTCTCGATGACGGGTTTTGAGCATATCAAGGTTAATGCGGATGTGAGTATTAAAGAAGCGATCGCGATAAAAAGTAGACTTACCTGCTCCCTGGATTCCTATAAAAATAATTGCTTCCATGATCGATGATGAAATTAGGAGTTATGGCTAAACACCGCCATTTGTGTAGGTGAGCCGACTTCTGGATCTTCCGTCCCTATAGTAGTCTGTCAAGAAAGAATTGAGGGATAAACCCGCTTCAATTTGATTCGTGCATCTATGGAAACTGCCTGTGCAGGTGAACTAGCGGGGGTTTTAGAAGATATGGGTAACTTTAGTCGTCGGGTAACGAGTGCTATTAATTATCTGTTATGGGGTCCAGTTAAAAATCAAAACTTGAATAAGGAACAGTCTCAGAGCCGCTGATGTCCTATCTTGGAGATGGATACATAGTGTTGTGGGTTTAGTTGTGTTTTTTAGCGTTGTTATTCCAACTTACAATCGCCAGCCGATTTTAGAAAAGTGCCTCAAAGCCTTAGAAGTGCAGAAACTGAGTCATGTAGAGACGCGACATGTCGCGTCTGTACAAGGTTACGAAGTTGTCTTAGTGGATGATGGTTCTACTGATGGTACATTGTCATGGTTGGAAGCAAACCAAAGCGAGTTTCCTCATGTGCGAGTTTTTCAACAAAACCACGCTGGACCTGCTGCTGCTCGCAATTTAGGAGTAGAAAAGGCAAAAGGTGACATAATTATTTTTATTGATAGTGATTTAGTAGTACTTGAGAATTTTTTGCAAGCTCATGAGGCTGCATTGATAGAGGGACGAGAGAAATTAGGAAGCGATCGCTTCTTTACCTACGGTGCAGTAATTAACACATGCAATTTCGACAACCCCACCGCCGAACCTTATAAAATCACCGATTTTTCCGCTGCCTTTTTTGCTACAGGTAATGTCGCTATTCCCAAACATTGGTTAGAAAAATCTGGACTATTTGACACTCGCTTTCAACTTTATGGCTGGGAAGATTTAGAACTAGGCGTAAGACTCAAAGAACTCGGTTTAAAACTGATTAAATGTCCAGAAGCAGTCGGTTATCATTGGCATCCACCGTTTAACTTAGAGCAAATTCCCCGTTTAATTGACAGAGAAATTCAACGCGGACGCATGGGAGTTTTATTTTATCAAAAGCATCCAACCTGGGAAGTACGAATGATGATTCAAATGACATGGTTGCATCGCTTACTTTGGGGAATTCTCTCACTCAACGGCACACTTAACGAACGCACAATGGCGCCCTTTTTGCGCTGGCTAATTAATTTAGGTAAACCTCAATTAGCATTAGAAATAGCTCGAATTTTTCTCAATTGGTATAACGTCAAAGGAGTTTATGCAGCTTACGGCGAACTTCAGCACGAAAATGTTAGTGGTTAGTGGATAGTGGATAGTGGATAGTGGATAGTGGATAGTGGATAGTGGTTATTGGATAGTAAATAGTAGTTAACTGTCAACAAACAACCATCAACCAACAACCATCAACAAACAACCATCAACAAACAACCATCAACTATCAACTATCAACAAACAACCATCAACTATCAACAAACAACCATCAACCATCAACCAACAACTATCAACTATCAACTATCAACTAACAACCTACTTAACAGGAATTTCAATCCAAAACTCAGTGCCATTATCTGGTTTTGTTTTGTATTTGAGTGTACCGCCATGCTTATCAACCACAATTTGATAGCTGATTGAAAGTCCTAAACCTGTACCCTTTCCGACTGGCTTACTAGTGAAAAATGGGTCAAATATGCGTGCTTGAATTTTTTCGGGAATACCCGTGCCATTATCAGCAATTTTTATCACAACATAATTAGGGCGAGAAACTTCAGTACGAATTCTAATCTTTGGTTTTGGATTTTGTGTTTTTACAACTGATTCTTCCACAGCATCTATAGCATTGCTCAAGATGTTCATAAATACTTGATTCAGTTGTGATGCATAGCATTCTACTTGAGGAATGTCACCATATTCTTTAATAATTGCAATATTAGGATGCTCTGCTGTTGCCTTGAGTCGATGCCGCAAAATTAATATGGTGTTCTCAATTCCTTCATGCAGATCGACAAGTTTCTTTTCTGATTCACCTAACCGAGAAAAGTTGCGTAAAGACAAAACAATTTCTTTAATCCGCTCAGTACCGATTTCCATAGAAGATAAAATCTTCGGCAAATCTTCTACTAAAAAACTTACATCTATTGTTTTCGCTTGACGTTGAATTTCATCATTCGGATTTGGGTAGTGTTGTTGATAAAGAGTTAGCAGATTCAGTAAGTCTTTAACGTAAGTATTAACGTGGCTGAGATTACCATAAATAAAATTGACAGGATTATTAATTTCGTGAGCTATACCAGCAACTAAATGACCCAAGCTGGACATTTTTTCACTTTGAATCAGTTGGACTTGAGTTTGCCGCAACTTCTTTAAAATCTGGGTTAACCGCTGATTAGTACCGCGTAGATTTTGTTCTACTTGCACTCGCTTACTAATATTTTGTTTTAATTTGGCTATATTAATTCTTAGTTCTAGCTGGCTGATGACTTGACGACTAAGAGCCTGTAAAGCTGCAATCTTTTCTGGGTCGAGTTCTCGTGGTTTGCGGTCAATAGCGCAAAGCGTGCCGATCGCAAAACCATCAGGTGTAATCAGGGGTGCGCCGGCATAAAATCGAATATTGGGATCGGCACTCACCAGCGGATTGGTAGCAAAACGCTCATCTTCTAGCGCATTTGGCACAATCAGCATTTTATCTGGCTGACATATAGCATGAGCGCAAAAAGCCAATTCTCTAGGAGTTTCTGTTACTTCTAAACCAACTTTTGATTTAAACCATTGCCGGCGATCATCGACTAGACTAACTAAGGCTATAGGAGTGCCGCAAATATACGCTGCCAAACTAGTCAAATCATCGAATCCTGATTCAGGATCGGTATCAAGAATTTGATATCGTTCTAGTGCCTTAAGCCTATCCTGCTCATTTGCAGGCAATGGTGGTTGTTTCATTTACCGCCTGGGTAGTATGTTATACATAAATCCAAATATATATGTTCTTACTTAAACACTGAGCTTACTTTCATCGCCTGGAAATAAAAAACAGCAGAAACACGTAATTGGAGAGTTTTTCTTTGGAAAACGCCAATTTTTTGTGATATGCTAGAAGGGTTGTCTAATCTCGCACATCCGGGAGTTCGGGTGTTTCCAACTTGGGAAATACGCTCGGATGGAGGTTTAACCCGAATAGGAGTTAAAAATATATGCCAGTTGTTTCATTGGCTCAGATGATGGAGTCTGGGGTTCACTTTGGGCATCAGACCCGACGTTGGAACCCGAAAATGTCTCCTTACATTTACACTTCGCGTAATGGAGTACATATCATCGACTTGGTGCAAACAGCCCAGTTGATGGAAGATGCCTACAGCTATATGCGATCGCAAGCAGAACAAGGTAAGAAATTCCTTTTTGTCGGCACCAAGCGCCAAGCAGCCGGAATCATTGCTCAAGAAGCGGCTCGTTGTGGTTCGCATTACATCAACCAGCGCTGGTTAGGCGGAATGCTGACTAACTGGACGACTATCAAAACACGGGTAGACCGGCTCAAAGATTTGGAACGCCGCGAAGAAACCGGTGCCTTGGATTTATTGCCCAAAAAAGAAGCCTCAATGCTGCGTCGGGAAATGGCAAAGCTACAGAAATATTTGGGCGGCATTAAATCAATGCGGAAAGTGCCAGATATTGTGGTAATTGTCGATCAAAAGCGGGAGTATAACGCAGTTCAAGAATGCCAAAAACTCTCGATTCCGATTGTGTCCATGTTGGATACAAACTGTGACCCAGATGTAGTAGATGTTCCAATTCCAGCAAATGATGATGCCATCAGGTCTATCAAGCTGATAGTTGGTAAATTGGCAGATGCGATTTACGAAGGTCGTCACGGTCAGTTGGATGCAGAATACGAAGATGAAGATTACGACGGTGGCGAGTATGACGAAGACTACGACGAAAGCGAGTATACTGACTCGGTAATTCCCGACGAAGAGGAAGAAGAATCGTAGGGCGGGGTTTTCCCACCATATGATGGGCGGATTTTTCCCGCAAGAGCGTAGGGGTTTTCTACCCCTGCGCCGAGTAAGATAGAAATACTGAACACCCGTGAGCGATTACAACTGTAAGTCTTGTAGGAATTGAGGCAACATGGCGGAAATATCTGCAAAAGTCGTCCAAGAATTACGCCAAAAAACCGGTGCAGGCATGATGGACTGCAAAAAGGCGTTGAAAGAAAACGATGGAGATATGGAAAAATCCATCGATTGGTTGCGACAAAAAGGCATCGCTTCGGCGGGTAAAAAAAGCGATCGCATCGCGGCAGAAGGTCTAGTAGACACTTATATTCAACCTGGTGGAAAAGTTGGTGTGCTATTAGAAGTCAACTGCCAAACAGATTTTGTCGCCCGGAACGAGGCTTTTAAAAGTCTTGTGAAGAACTTAGCGCAGCAAGCAGTGACAGCCCAGAACGTTGAGTCTTTGCTGGCTCAACCTTACATCGAAGATAAAAGTGTAACAGTCGAAGAGTTCATCAAGCAAGCGATCGCCAAACTAGGCGAAAATATGCAGGTGCGCCGCTTCGTCAAGTTTACTATTGAAGAAACACAAGGCATCGTAGACAGCTACATTCACACTGGCGGTCGCGTCGGCGTGTTGGTTGAACTGAACAGCAAAACTGATGCACCCTCCGGTCGAGAAGAGTTTCAAAGCTTGGCACGAAATATCGCCATGCAAGTTGCTGCTTGTCCCAACGTTGAATATGTCAACGTCAGCGAAGTCCCCCCAGAAGTTGCCCAAAAAGAAAAAGACATCGAAATGGGACGCGATGACTTGGGTAACAAGCCAGAAAACATCAAAGAAAAGATTGTTCAGGGACGAATTGAAAAACGCCTGAAAGAAATGGCTTTGATGGATCAGCCTTACATTCGCGACCAAAGTATTTCTGTCGAAGACTTGGTGAAGCAAGTAAAAGCGAAATTAGGCGAAGACATCGAAGTGCGTCGCTTTGTTCGCTATGTGCTGGGTGAAGGCATTGAAAAGCAAGAAAGCAACTTTGCTGAAGAAGTCGCCGCACAAATGGGGACTAAGTAAATTAGTTAGGAGGCGCGGAGTTAAGAGTTAGGAGTTAGTAAGAAGTAAGCTTTATAACTCATAAGTTTTAACTTCTAATTACTCAAATACAGGTCTAGCAAAGTATGCTGACCTGTATTTTGTTAATAGTCGTCATAAACTGCGCTTTCCCAGTACTGATGAAAATCTCTTTTCAAGCGTTTCTAATCCAAGCGCCCCTAGTCCCTAATCTAAAATCATAAGATAAAGTTATCTTCAAAAACATACGTACATTTGTACCATAAAAAGTTCAGATGGACAATAACCAAAAGCTATGGCGAGAGCAATCGAGCGAATTGAACGGGATATTATAGCAATGGAAGAGGCGATTGAAGCGATCGCATCAGAACTTTCTTCTGCTTATACAAATTATCTAACAATCTTGGGGCAAGCTGTACAACAGCAATTGATTCAGGCAAGTTATTACCTATGTACCCAAGGACATCCCGACAACTTTTTAAAATTGTCATTGAATCAACGGCAACAATTACAACAAGCCATCCGCAAGTTAGGTCAACAAGCAGCTCAACAGTTACTCAGTTATATCGAGAGTGGGGAAGATGAGGGAGATGAGGGAGATGAGGGAGATGAGGAGGATGAGGGAGATGAGGAGGATGAGGGAGATGAGGGAGATGAGGTAGATGAGGTAGATGAGGAGGATGAGGAGGATGAGGTAGATGAGGGAGTGTCCTTGTTGTCCCCAACTCCTTCGACTTTCCCAACTCCTTCGACTTTCCCAACTTCCCCTACCTCGCTTACTTCCCCAACTCCCGTACAGACGTTCCGAGGGAACGTCTCTACCCCAATTCCCCCAATTCCTTTACAGACGTTGCGTCGAAACGTTTCTATCCCAACTCCCCCAGCTTTCCCTGAAGACCCATGCAACCCAGTAGAAGTAGCAAAATGGCAACAGCAATTAGAAGGAGTGACGCAAGAAACGCTGAAAAAACTTTCCCGTGACGCAAATCTTTTATTACAAAAAGCGAGAATATTACCGAATAAATTACCAGAACAGATTTTAGAAGCGGCTGCGGCTGTATCAGAAGCATCTGCGGATGTAACTCCAGCACCGCCTAATCTATTAAACTTAGTAATTGAAATTGAAAATGAACAGAAGCCTGAAGAATCAAGCCTGACACAGATCGTGGCTATTAACATGCGCCTTGCAGAAATTGAATTTGCTGACCTCACACTTTCGTCTGCACGCAAGCAGATTCGCAGTATCTTAGTTCAGCTAAACAAACTAGGGCGCGAGTATCAAAAAAAGCACCGAGAACTATCAGTTGCCGAAGCTGAAGCCGCATGGCGTGCTAGTTGGTTTGAATAAAGTTAGGAGTTATGAGTTATGAGTTATGAGTTATGAGGAGCGGAGTTAGGAGTTATGAGTCATGAATTATAAATTATAAATGCGTCAATTTTTTACTCCTCACTCCTCACTCCTCACTCCTCACTCCTCACTCCTCACTCCTAACTCCTCACTCCTCACTCCTCACTCCTCACTTCTATAACCAATGACTAATGACACACCAGATTGGACACGATTGCAGAAAGCCTTGGCAATAGAAGCAGAACAAGGCTTTACTGACATGATGGGCAGACAATACCGCTTTAGTGAGTTTCTCACCCTAACTTTTGGGAAATTCCCCCCTGTCCTGCCAAGTACTGAACGCCGGCGCTGGCAAGAACTAGCGGCTCAATTTGCAAGCTATCCAAATCTAGGGTCAGAAGATAGACAACACTTAGTAGCAGAAACTCGCAGGTATCTTTACCAACTGCAAAAGGAGGAGACAGGGGGGCAGGGGGGACAAGGGGGACAAGGGGGACAAGGGGGACAGGGGGGACAGGGGGGACAAGGAGAAATTTCTCCGTCATCTCCCTTGTCTTCCCCATCTCCCTTGTCTTCCCCCTCTCCCTTGTCTTCCCCATCTCCCCCACTCCCTACTCCCTACTCCCCACTCCCCAATACATCTCCTATCGTTGCTGAGGTAAGTCGGTTACTTGCGCCGAAAATTGACCAAAAATTGCAGGAGTTACCAGAAATAGGAGTTAGAAAAGCAATAAATTTAGGGGAGCGTCTTGGTTTATACACTGTACGCGACTTGCTATATTACTTTCCTCGCGACCATATTGATTATGCGCGTCAGGTGAGTATTCGCGAGTTGCAGGGGGGGGAAACTGTGACGATAGTGGCAAAGGTAAAAAGTTGCAACTGCTATGTTAGCCCCCGCAACAAAAAGTTAATGATTTTAAACATACAGTTGCAAGACAATACTGGCAAAATCAAAGTTAGCCGCTTTTTTGCGGGTACGCGCTTTACCAGTCGCGGTTGGCAGGAAACTTTAAAGCGTCGTTACGCAGAAGGTAGTATTGTCGCAGCCTGTGGGTTGGTGAAAAGCGGTAAAGACGGCTTGACGCTGGATAACCCAGAATTAGAAGTTTTGGCACAACCGGGAGATCCGATTGAGTCTTTAAATATTGGTCGAGTGGTGCCGATTTACTCCTTGACAGAGGGTATAGCGGCGAATGTGGTGAGACAAGCGGTAATTGCTGCTTTACCATCTGCGGCTCATATGAAAGACCCTTTGCCCAGTGGTTTGCGACAGAAGTATAATTTGATGGAATTGAAAGATGCGATCGCTAATATTCATTTCCCAAAAGACAGCGACACTCTCAAAGTTGCCCGTCGTCGTCTCGTCTTCGATGAATTTTTCTACCTGCAACTAAGTTTACTACAACGTCAGCATCAAGCACGAGCGATTCAAAAAAGTGCCATCCTCGCTCCCAAAGGTGAGTTAATCGAAGAATTTCACAAAATACTGCCTTTTAAACTCACCGGCGCTCAAACCAGAGTTGTCAACGACATCCTCAACGACTTACAAAAACCTGCACCGATGAATCGTCTTGTGCAAGGTGATGTCGGTTCTGGTAAAACTGTTGTCGCGGTAATTGCCATTATCGCTGCAATTCAATCTGGCTATCAAGCAGCGCTGATGGCTCCTACCGAAGTTTTATCAGAACAGCATTATCGCAAGTTAGTTAGCTGGTTTAATCTGTTGCATTTACCAGTAGAATTACTGACAGGTTCCACCAAAGTGGCAAAACGGCGACAAATTCACGCGCAACTAGCAACGGGTGAATTACCTTTGTTAGTAGGAACACATGCCTTAATTCAAGACCCAGTAATCTTTCATCGGCTCGGTTTGGTGGTAATAGATGAACAGCACCGCTTTGGAGTGCAACAGCGGGCGCGTTTGCAGCAAAAAGGCGAGCAACCTCATGTATTAACGATGACAGCTACGCCCATACCGAGAACCTTAGCGCTGACGATACACGGGGATTTGGACGTGAGTCAGATTGATGAATTGCCACCGGGAAGGCAGAAGATACAGACAACAATGCTGACGAGTAAGGAACGTACTCAAGCTTACGATTTAATCCGCCGGGAAATCGCTCAGGGAAGGCAAATTTATGTAGTTTTGCCGCTGGTGGAAGAATCAGAGAAATTGGATTTGCGATCGGCTGTGGAGGAGCATCAAAAGCTACAAGAAAGCATTTTTCCAGAGTTTTCGGTGGGATTGTTGCACGGTCGGATGAGTTCGGCTGATAAAGACGAAGCAATTAGTAAATTTCGCGATCGCCAAACTCAAATTCTCGTTTCTACCACCGTCGTTGAGGTCGGTGTAGACATACCAAATGCTACAGTCATGCTCATTGAAAATGCGGAACGCTTCGGTTTATCTCAGTTGCATCAATTGCGGGGACGTGTCGGTCGGGGTGCAGCGCAGTCCTACTGTTTGTTGATGAGCAATTCCCGAAGCCCTGATGCAGAAGCTAGACTGAAGGTTTTGGAACAGTCCCAGGATGGCTTTTTCATCTCAGAAATGGATATGCGTTTTCGCGGTCCGGGTGAAGTGCTGGGCACTCGTCAATCAGGTGTGCCGGATTTTACCTTGGCAAGTTTGGTAGAAGATGAAGAAGTTTTATTGTTAGCGCGGGAAGCAGCGGAGAAGGTGATAGAAATAGATGCAACTTTAGAGCGTTGGTATTTGATGAAAGAAGAATTGAAGTATCGTTACGATCGCTTGATGGGTGGGTCAATTTTGACGTGAAGTTAGGAGTCAGAATATTAGGACTTACGCAAAAACTCTCCCAAACTCTTATTTCTCTGCGTCCTCTGCGGTTCGTTCCATGCGTGACTTTGCGTAAGTCCTAACAAGAATGTTCCACAGTTCCATTTCTGTTTGGGTCAAACGGCACCAAGAGCCATTGGGCAGTGAGTGAGTGAGCGCCGTGTGCCTACCTCCTTGTTCCCGGTCTGCCAAAAAAGCCTCTATCTCACTCAACCTTTCACCTTTGGGGGACGCGATCGCCTGTGACATTTGCATAAGTCCTGACTATTTTTTTGCGAGCGCAAAACTTTTCGGTCTACTGAAATTGTGGTAGGAATTGTTTATGTACACAGAGCATCTCGTCTAACATTCGTTTCGCAATTGGTAGAGAAGGAATCAGAGGATGGGTAGCCAATGCTGCAAGTGCAACATTATAGTTGCCATATATCCCCGCTTCGACAGTGAGTTGTTCATAGGCAGCAACTTGTGAAATTAAGCCTCGAAGGTGTGGATGTAAATCATGCTGTTGTTGAGGTATTAAATAATTATTCTCTATCTTCACAGGAGTCTCAACAACAGCAGTTTCAGGCAAGAACGCTAAATTACCCTTGTTGGGCACACACGGAAAAATCTGGCGATTGCTAGGACAAAGTATTTCGTTTATCGTAGTTGCAATTGCTGGTCCCAACAGGAATCCGCCCCTTAAAGACGCTGTTTTTATCCACTCCGGGTCATGCAGTGAGTACTGCTGCATTAGAATCTGGTCTATTTCCTTACATTTTTCTGCTCTAGTCTTTGAGTAGCTGCATATCTGATCTGTTATCTCTTTTAGCAAGTAGTAATACTGCAAGTATGGAGAGGGTATTACTCGGCTCGATCTTGATATATATACTAGCGATGTTAAATCTTTATGATTGGGAAGTAATTTCTGGAGTATGTGATCAATATGATTTTCTAATACAGTATCAATAATAGATTGATTGTTTATAACTATGTCTGTAATCCAAGAAAGGTGATTTAGACCAGTATAAGATAATTTAATTTCTTCTTGAGGTATGTTCAAAACCTCAGAAATTGATAGCAGCATTTGTACTGGTATTTCACAAATTCCTATAGTTCGTTCCTTTCTTATTCTAAAACAAGCCTGCGTAATAATTCCAACAGGATTTGTAATGTTAATCATCCATGCTTGTGGACTGAGTTCTTGCAATATTTCACATATTTGAACAGCAACTGGTATGTTGCGAAGCGCACTTATAAAACCACCCCAGCCTTGAGTTTCTTGACCCAATATTCCATGCTTAATAGCTTGTAAAGTATCAAAGTATCTCGCATTCAGCCCCCCAACGCGATACATTGTAAAAACAAAGTCAGTGTTTTGAAGAGCATATCGTAGATCACAGCATAACTCTAATGTCACTGAAATATGGTAAGTTTCAAACTGATGCTCTACAAATTGCTTGATAATATCTAACCTATCTTGAACTATGTCCATCAAAACAATCTTCCCAAAAGGGAATTCCTTAAAGCTCTTCAGCAGGTAATCAATTAATACAGGTGTATAATTACTTCCAGCTCCTATAATACTAAGAGTAAGTGACATTAAATATACTTTTATTTAAATAACGCAATCAGTGATATTATAATAGCAAATGCACTTATTAGCAACGAAATTCGGTCTACGTTTACTGATATATAATTTAACTCTTGAATACTTACAGTGTCTTTGAGAACCTTATAAGTCTCAATCATCAAATCATGTGTCCATTGATTTACAGGAGTAAATTTATTGGTTATCTTCTCTATTTCGTGATCCTTTTTGATTTTTTGGTAAATTCCTCCATAATAAATTCCATCAATAATTTTAAATAGCAAGTTTTGATCCATTTTATAACCACTCAGATATATTATTATACTAGGTACACTTATTCGGACATAGTGAGTTTTTGGTCGAATTAATTCAAGATTATCACTTTCTGTTAGTGCAAACCCAAAGGCAGTACTTCTACTTGAAAATACGGAATCATAGCCATTTTTATCTAGTTCTATTACTTCTCTCTTCATTTCTTTTTGTCCGTTGGGAACCACAATTAGAGTATAAGAGTAAATGTATCGGAGTAGCAAATTCGATGTTTTGTTTGGTATTGATATTTGATAGTTTGTAAATTCCTCGAAGAACTTTTCCCGTATTATCTTGTGAATTTCACCTCGATAATCTCTAATTACTGATAGAGTAGCACTCTTAACAAATTTTGTCTTGAATATGGCTCTGTGATGATAGTAACCAAACTGTATTTCGCTTGCAAACTTGGACAGATTAGCCCCCAAACAATCTTCAAAGGCGACAGGATCTCTTGATTTTAACAACTTTAATTTAAAGTATGCAGCATCACCATTATCATCTTTATGTCCTCTCCATTTTTTTAAAAATAAGCTGTTCCTAAAGTATGAATCAATCATACTCATAGTTGCTCTATCGAGAACTACTGTTTCATCAGTATCTTCTTCAAAGTATAACATACCAAGTATGTACAGTTCGACGCAGTACTTGCTCATAGCTCATAGTTTATTACTATTTTAATTTGTTGATAATTTATTTATATTAACTAGTTAGAATTAGCATTTTAGCATTCCAGATTTTAACTAGAGTTAAACTTTTTTTATATTAACCATAAGAGGGTGTTTGAAAAGTTTTAGAAAGTCAAAATTTAAGCCAGTCGCCTCACCATAATACCATCCGTGAGAGGTTAAGGTAATTGCATTTTTGTCAAGAGGGAGCAGGAAAAGGCAATAAATCCAGCTTGGAGACTGCCTAAGCTGGTTAGCTCCTCGACCGGAGCATTTTTATAAAGTATTTTAGCGATCGCGCGAGCGTGTTCCATCAACAGCTGGTTTTCTTCTTCAGTCATGGCAATTCTCGCAGATAGCTAGGGCTGTTATTATCCCTTTAGTATCTCACATTTCATTTATTTGTATTAGAAGAATAAAAACTGGGATGCACCCCGCGTTACCTTTGTCATAAGCAACGCTGAAATGGTACGTGCTTCACTAATGCCATTTCTATTCCGAATACAAAGCTTTCGGAACGGGAGCAAAGTAATACTTATGTACTACTAAAGGGTGATCGCAGTGTGCCAGTTGCGTAAGTCCTGTTGCTTCCAGCCTTCTACTTGTGCTGAGTTATAAATTCCCGGTGTATTGGGGTAGCCAATGCCATTGGGTGCAACTTGGGTTGCTTCGCTGATAATTAACCCAGCCGATGCTCGTTGGGCGTAATATAGGGCATTAATCGGCTGAGGAACATACCCAGCACCAGCACGACAACGAGTTAGAGGTGCAAGAATCATGCGATCGCGAAGTTCGAGCAAACCGAGATTAGCAGGAGAAAGCAATTTTAGTGTCGTCATGGTTTCTGTATTAAGTTGTTTCCTCTAAATATTTATGAACTAAAGTCACAGCCATAGCACCTTCACCAACAGCCGAAGCAACCCGCTTGATCGAGTTATGTCGGACATCACCAGCAGCAAAAGAGCCGGGAACGCTGGTTTCTAAGAAAAAGGGGTCACGGTCGAGTGTCCAACCTGACGGGGGATGACCATCTTTAAGTAAGTCCGAACCAGTGAGTAGATAACCAGAGCGATCGCGGATAATATTAGTGTCCTTTGCCCATTCAGTATTTGGCGCACCCCCAATACAAACAAACAGACGTTGCGTATCGATTTATCGCGTGACGGGTAGCGATCATTATCTAGCCAAGGTATCAGTAACTTCTATTAGTCACTTAGAGCAATTGGTCGATCGCTTTATTCCTTTTGCCACTGTCACAACTTCAATTGTGCTTTCAGTTCCCGTCCTTGGACGGACAATTGATCAGGGTATCTTCCCTGAAGCAGAACGTCCTAAATCATGACGAAGACGGTAGATTTAGGAAGTAACTGAGGAGGTTATTAGATGTCAAATGGTAGCCGTGCTTATATCGCAGTTTTTGTTTCTAAAAGTTCAGTAGGAAATCTTGATACCAACCTTTATTATCAGGAATGTTTTACCTTAATTAAAGCATCTTCCCCGGAGGAAGCTAGACAAAAAGCTGTTAACCACGCAAACAATACCGTAAATACGTCCTACCCAAACGAACACGGAGAAACAGTAACCTGGGTTGTAAAACAAATTACTGATGTGACAAACACACTAGAAAACGAATTCGACTTACATACTGATGCTGTAGATTTGTACGTAAGAGGTTTTGAAGATTACAAAACTTATCAAAGTTTGTTTGGTTTGTCAGAAAGTCAATAGACCTATCCGCTATTTTTGCGCTCATTCCTAAAAAATATGAAATTAGGTTTTTGCAACACAACTTCTCAAATCCCGTAAGACCGGGGATAGGGCTTTAGGAGTGTCTTAGCTTGATAGACATAAACGACGTTGATAACCACCCCACCTCGTCGAATCGGTATCGTTTCGATCGCACTCAGGCTGTTAAAGTAAGTTCGATAGTTAGCCATTAAGTCTTTTCTGAGATTAAAGGGGGCAGTAGTGATGTACAACGCATCTTCTCCCAACCATTGCCCAGCTTTTGACCAAAAAGCAAACCCACGCAGATCCTTGCCAATATCAAAGCAAGTAATCGGTGTGTCAGCTAGAGGTTTAAGGGACATTGCAATCGGTCCACCTAGGTAATAGCGATTGGTGAATATAAAGCTAGAGTTGTGTAGCGCTGCACTAAGGACAGGAGATTCAGCAAAACCGCGTCGCAGTTGCCCAATATCAATTAGTTCTGTAGAGGGGTCGTTTTTGGGAGATAAGAATCCTCCCATTAAAGCGTATTGACTAGGCTTTTGCATGATTCCTGTTGTTATTTGCAGCAGAACAATAAGTAACATGCTGCTAACCGCAATTCCTGAACCTAAAAGCCATCGCTGCACAGAACGTCTGGATTTCTCTTGCCAGATAACTGCCTGTTGTCCTAATAGTAAAGTTGTCCCCCAAAATCCTGGCATCGTCCAAGCCGGCAAAATTTGCCGATATCCTCCTATGAAAGTAAACCCGAAAATTAAGGGTAGGGACACCCATAAAATCAATAGAATCGAAGCGTCTAAATCTTTTCTTTTCTGATAAAAAAGTTCATTTGTTCGAGCTACTGTCGATCGCAAACTCACCCACCAAAGCGGAAATCCTATCGTGGGAAATAAATAGGCTATCCCAAGAAAAAACACAGATACTACACTCAGCAGATTGTAGCCGCTTTTAGGCACTGCACGCTCTGACTGAAAACGAAAAGACACCCAATCATGCTGTATATTCCAAAACACAATTGGGGAGATGGTGATGATAAATAAGCTTAACCCTAGCCATGCCCAAGGCGATCGCACAACACAGCGATGACGTGGACTCGTTAAACAAAAACCAATTAGCCCCACTCCCAAAACAAAACCGTGATATTTGCTATCGCAGGCTAATCCTACCAAAATACCCAGAATTGCTAAACGGTAACTGGGGACGTATAAATTAGACTTCTTGCATAAATCAAAACGAAGAACCCCACCCCGCCTTTGACTTACGTCAAAGTCTCCCCTCCCCGCAGGCGGGGAGGGGTTGGGGGTGGGGTTTTGGAGAATGAGTGCAAGAGGTCTATTAGATAATTTGCCGTGCAATTGATTTCCAGGCTGCGGAAAAAATTCATTAGCCGCACAATATAAACTGGCAGACCAAAAAAACATCAGTGGACTGTCGGGTAGACTGAGGATGCCAAAACTAACTTGAAAAATTGGACTTATGGTAGCGATCGCCAAAGTCAACTTCGCAGCCTTTGCAGAGAATAGTCTCTTGCTAGTCAGATACAATAGCAGCAAACTGCCTGTGTAGCAAATTAGCGCTCCCAGCCGAATTGTGAATTGGGATACAATTCCAGTCAACCAAGGACCAAAACCAGTTGTCAGCGCAACCAAAACTGGATGATCGAAATAGCTCCAGTCCAGATGCAGACTGTAAAGATAGTAGTAAGCTTCATCAAACGTAGGGTAAAGCCAAAAAGCAAGGAAGGATCGAAACAGCAGTCCCCCAACCAGTAAAAAAAGCACTAACTGATTAGTTTTTTCGGCAAGCCATTTCTGAGCTATTTGCATTTACTTAAATTTTATCCTTCTCATTAACATGCATCTTAATCTTGAAGTCATATAAATCAAAAGTTGAATAATTAAATCAAGCAATAAATTTCATGACCGAATTTGAACGCTATCTATTTGACTTACAAGGCTTCTTAGTAATTGAGAATGTACTCAATAAAGGCGAAATTGCCGCTCTTCAGTCACTGCTAGATCGGCAAATTGCACTTCAAGATAACATGGCAAAATTTCTGCGCTTTGATAGTTTACTATCTTGGGGTAAACCTTTGAGAAATTTGCTCGATAAGAGCGCGAATCACTCCCTACCTATCTAATTTGCTAGGAGAGAAATTTCGCCTAGATCATGACTACGTTCACATCATCCGTCAAGGCATCGGTCCGATTGGCTCTCACCTACATGGAGGTGCAACTCCCTACGATCCTTGCCAATATTACCAATTCAAAAATAACAGAATGTACAACGGCTTAACTGCCGTTGCTTACGAACTAAATGACGTGCATCCAAAGAACCGGTGGTATGGGATGCGTTCCTGGTAGCCATAAAAGTAATCTACCTTTCCCGCAAGAATGGCTTGATTTGAAAATTCCCCATCCCTGCGTACAAGCGGTTACAGTCAAAGCTGGAAGCGCCATTATATTTACCGAAGCATTAACTCACGGTACACTTCCTTGGAAAGGAAAAAACGAGCGTCGGACACTTTTTTACAAATATTCTCCCCATCCATCAGCTTGGGCAAAATATTTATATAACTCTGATGATTACCCAGACCTGACCGCATCGCAACGGCAAATACTCAGTCCACCTGGAGTCTATCCTTAACACAACTTACCCAAAAACTCTCTGTTCTTCCTCAGCGTAGCGTTTTTAAATGCAAGGGGGTGACAATGCGATTGTATCGGGTGACAATGCGATTGTATCGGGTGACAATGCCATTGCATCGGGTGACAATGCCATTGTATCGGGTGACAATGCCATTGTATCGGGTGACAATGCGATTGCATCGGGTGACAATGCGATTGTATCGAGTATTGCCAAATTTAATACGAGCGCGAATTCTCCGCGTACCTCTGCGCTTACCTCTGCGACCCTTTGCGTTTAAATTTCAACCCTCAATTCGCCACGATTTGACGCAATAACGAGAGAACTATCCGATAGGACGGGATGAGGTTGTGATGTACAACTTGTATAACATGCAACTGCGTATCCAAACTAAGCAAAGATGTGATTTAAACACCTGTGCCATAAAGTAGTACATTGAAAAATGCATCTAGAGTAGCGTTATTATTCTTGACAAAATTACCTGTGCGAAAAATAGTTATTGCCGGCAACTGGAAAATGTTCAAAACTCAGGCAGAATCCCAAGAATTTTTAGAAGGATTTCTGCCCACCTTACAACAAACACCCGACGAGCGAGAAGTCGTTTTATGTGTACCCTTCACAGACTTAAGCGCTTTGTCCAAGAATCTGCATGGAAGTCTTGTACAGCTAGGAGCGCAAAATGTCCATTGGGAAGAAAGCGGAGCATACACCGGTGAAATCTCCGGTCCCATGCTGACAGAAATTGGCGTGCGCTATGTAATTGTCGGTCATAGCGAACGCCGACAATACTTTGGGGAAACGGATACTACCGTCAACTTGCGTCTGAAAGCAGCTCAAAAGTACGGTCTTACGCCAATTTTGTGTGTAGGTGAAACTAAGGAACAACGAGATGCAGGAGAAACCGAATTTCTGATTAGCACTCAGTTAGAAAAAGACTTGGTGGATGTTGACCAAACTAACTTGGTGATTGCTTACGAACCAATTTGGGCGATCGGCACTGGTGACACTTGCGAAACAAAAGAAGCTAATCGCGTAATTGGTTTAATTCGCAGTCAGTTGACAAATCCAAATGTTCCAATTCAATATGGCGGTTCAGTCAAGCCAAATAATATTGACGAAATTATGGCTCAACCGGAAATTGATGGGGCTTTAGTGGGAGGAGCGAGTTTAGAAGCTGCGGGTTTCGCCCGAATTGTTAACTATAAATAATCCCATGTTCTATCTTCTCGTTCCCACGCAGAGCGTGGGAATGTCTTCAATGGGGCTGCTGCCTCAATCGTCATCAAAACGAGGCGGCAGCCGACGTAAGAGCGTTACCAGGCTGAACCTGGTAACGAGTCGGACAAGAGTAAATCGTAAATTTATGCCAAGCAATTTGATAATTAGGGGACGCTGTTTCGATTGGGGACAGCGGACTTATCTAATGGGCGTTTTAAATGTGACACCTGATAGCTTTAGTGATGGTGGCGATTTTAACAGCATTGCTGCGGCTTTAATACAAGCAAAAACACTGGTAGCTGCTGGTGCTGACATTATCGATATAGGTGGTCAATCGACTCGACCCGGAGCGGCGCAAATCTCTGTGGCTGAAGAACTTGAGCGGGTGCTGTCGGTCTTGCAAGTACTCAGAAAAGAAATGGACGTGCCAATTTCTGTAGATACCACAAGAGCGCTTGTAGCAAAAGCATCCATAGAAGCTGGAGCGGATATAGTCAATGATATCTCTGGGGGCACGTTTGACTTAGAAATGTTGCCAACAGTTGCTAAATTAAACGTGCCAATTATACTAATGCATATCCGGGGAAACCCAGAGACAATGAATCAACTTACAGATTATCAGGATTTGATGGGGGAGATTTATACTTTTTTAGCAAGGCAAATTGCAGCTGCAACAGATGCGGGTATTGAGCCTGAGAAAATAATTATCGATCCTGGTATTGGTTTTGCCAAGAACTACGAGCAAAATTTAGAAATATTTCGCCGCTTGCGATCGCTCACAAAACTCAACTGCCCTATCCTAATAGGACCATCCCGCAAAAGTTTCATTGGTCGCATTTTAGATCAACCAGACGCAAAAGCACGAGTTTGGGGAACCGCAGCAGCATGTTGTGCGGCTATCTTTAATGGTGCTGATATCCTCCGCGTTCACGATGTCAAAGAAATGCGCGATGTATCGCTAGTTGCTGATGCACTTGTGCGACACTCTCCACATCGTGATTAAATCAGTTAAGAAGTGGGTTTAGACTTGAGATTAGACAGAACCATTCTCAGAGGTATTGCCATTAGCTTCAGTACTTACCGTATCACCAACCATCTGCTCAAAAGCTCCCTCTGATACTCCTTGATTGAGAAAGACAATTTTTGCATTGGTACTAGCACCGAGTCTTTGGCTAGCTTCTACTTGTTCTTGAGCCACCAAATACTTGAGGATTTCTTTAGTTTCCGGTTTGGAAGTTATGGCGTCAGAAAGTATCCGAATAGATTCCTTAGTTGCTTCTGCTCTCTTAATTGAAGCTTCCCGCTCTCCTTCTGCTGTGGTAATAGCTGCCTGTTTTCTGATTTGAGCCGCTTGCTGCTCTGCCATTGACTTCTGTACACTTTCAGGTGGTGTAATCCTCTGAATATCTACCCGAAGAATCTCAACTCCCCATTCTGAGCTTACCTGGTTTAAAACCTGCAACAGCGATTGGTTCATCTGATTTCTAGAAGAAATGGTTTCCGTTAAAGTTCTATCGGCAATGTTGGCACGAAGTTCCACCATCACCAGGTTTGTTAGCGATATTTGGATATCATCGATTTTGTAAAAGCTTTTCTCCATACTCATGATTCGCCAGTTGACAACGCCATCAACTTCTAGGTAAACGTTATCTTTGGTGATTACATTTTGAGGCTTAATATCTAAAATCTGTTCTCGTGTAGTATCTTCCATCACAATACTATCGACCAAGGGAACAATAAAGTTCAGACCTGGCTTGAGTTTGCGATGATACCGTCCTAAACGCTCGACTAAGGCTTCATTACCTTCATTAATCAGTTTTGCAGACCCTAACGCATAGCCTATAAGCACTAAGACTATAGCAACAATCGGCTCCATATATGCTCCTATTCAGCTTTTGGTAGAATTTAAATTTAATCTAAAGGACACGGCACTAGCTTGTCCTACCTTTAAGTCTAATGTGTTGAATGTGTGTAATCTTATTATCACAAGCAACAGTAAATGGCAAGACACGATAACACAAGGCAATCGCTATTAAAGCACTTGAGTGTCACGCTGGCAAGTATTTTTTTAGGGAATGGGGCATAGGGCATGGGGCATGGGGGAGGCAGTGCGTTGGAAAGGCTCTGCCGACAGTCACGCATCTGCCGTCATGGGGCATGGGGCATGGGGGAGGCAGTGCGTTGGAAAGGCTCTGCCGACAGTCACGCATCTGCCGTCATGGGGCATGGGGGAGGCAGTGCGTTCGGTCAAAAGACAGTCACGCATCTGCCGTCATGGGGCATTGGTAATAATTATTTCCCCTTTCCCCTTTCCCCTTTCCCTAATGCCCATTGCCCATTGCGATAGGGCCCATTGCGATAGGGCCCATTGCCCATTGCGAGCGTGCCCATTGCCCAATTACTTAACTACAAACTCCAGCCACGGTTTAATATTTGCTGGTAACTCGGAAACTAGACGCAACGGCAGTTGGGGTGTAGAAAAAGATTGGGCGTAAGCTGATGTAAGAAAAGGTTGATAAATTCTCGCTTCTGGTGTAAGTTGAAGGGTAAAAGCTAAACTGACACCACGAGTTAGTTGACGCAAAGGTTCGGTTTCTACACCACGCCGTTCTTTAACGATGGTGGTGGCTGCACTTCCTACATATGCTGGGTCGCTAATACTCAAGTGAGTACCACCAATAGCAGTTAGCAGATATTTGGTTCCTCGCAGTTGAGTAAAAGGTTGGATTTGATGGTTTAGCGCTGGGGTCAGAGAGTCTTCGGTGCCGCTTAAGATTAAAACTGGGTTGGTAATTTTACTTAAACCGTTTTTACCAAATAGTTTACCGACTAGAGGATTGAGCGCGATCGCACTTTTTACCCTTTCATCTTTTAATTGTATTTTCCTATCTCCTAAAGGTGCCGCCGTACATTGCAACCAATCCCCCGGAGATTCTCCAAAAGTAAGAGAATTTTGACAATATTGCCGTAAATCCTTTAAGTCTAATTCTCCCCCCACCAAAGCCAAAGCTGTATAACCTCCCAAAGAGTGACCTATCACAGTCACTTTCTCGGTATTTAGCTTTCCTTGAAGTTGTCCTGGTTGAGAATTTAGTTTCGCCAGTTCATTCAATAAAAATGTAACATCTTTGGGACGGTCAAGAAATTCTGATGCTGGCATCAAATCTGCTAAATTACCAGATGCGGAAGCGCTATTAACTGATGTCAGGTTACTACCAGGATGTTCAATTGCCGCAACCGTGACACCGTGAGATGCTAAATGACGCGCTAAATATTCCGAAAATTTGCGATTTGCCCCAAAACCGTGAGAAATTACTACTAAGGGTGCTTGCGCTTCAACCCGACTTGAATATATATCTACAGGAATAATTCTATTTCGTCGTCTGTCGGTAAAAGTTAAAGTTTGTTGTTGAACTGTTTCTTTGCCGATCGCCGCTGGATCGAAAGTTGCCCGAAACGGTATATTATTGTCAACAGCTAATTCTCGTGCTAACAAGACTCCCAAAGCTTGACTTTGCAAACGATTAGCGCTAAATTCAACTGCAAGACCGATCGCTTGAGTTGCATCTACGGTAACATCTTGTTGTGGATAAGCTCGTAAAAAACCAAGTGCGCTTAAACCGTTGAATTGTCGCAGCGCTATATTAAGTGTTCCTTGCAAGCTTTCGACTGTACTACCGGGTATTGCTACTCCTAAGGAGGCAATTAATTGTTTGCCTTCTGGTGTTCGCACTAAATCAGCGATGAATTTGTCTGCTACAGCCGGATCTACTTGCAAGCGTCTTGTCAGCAATTTTTGTACTTCCGGTGAGAGTACAGAAGATAAAATTTCCAGCTTTTCTGGTAGTTTACCAGTTTTGGCGTATTTTTCTAAGTCGGCGATCGCTACTGACTGTTCAAATGGACCTAAGCGGATAATAACTCTTTGAGCGGCTAAAGTAGAGGGCATCCCCACACCCAAACCGAAAGCTAAAGACAAACTACACAAGAATTTGTGTGCGAAGGCAATTTTACGCCGATTTCTTACCAATAGCTGAAATTGCATAGATTTATTTGCCCAAGTTTTGTTAAAGCGCGGATTTTCAGCAGTTGTCAAAACTAATTGCTACAATTAGTGCTCTTTGATGAATGCACTTCTTCTACAACTTATAGCAAAAATTTACTTTCCTTCTTTTTTCGGGCGTTATATATGTGAAGGTTAGAGTCTGTAGAATGAAAGCGATCGCTCCCTTATGTCCTACAATATACTACACTGACTCAAATCGAACATGAGTCTTAATTTTAACAATTTCATTTGGCAAGGTCATATTTTTACACATACAATCGGTAAAATGGCGATGGGTGTATAAAACATCAACCTCAATATCATAAATTTATTACTTTATTAAAAATTCAGGGTAAAAAAGCTATCGTTAAACTTCAAATGGCAGACCGGATAAATGATATCGCTTGGCAAGCTCACCTGGGTAGCGTTGCTGCGATTATTCAAGTATTGAACCAAAAATTAGCCAATTCTGGTGTCAGAACCAGAGCTATCTTTGCTGATGGAGTCTTACAACTTCTTTGTGAGGCTCGTACAGTCGATAAACTTGAACAATCAACTCTAGTCAAGCAAATCCAGCAAATTCTCGAATCAATCGCACCGCGTAACATTCGTAGAGTTAACATCAACAGTCGAATTGTTCAAGAACAGCAATTGTTATGGTTAGAGGAAATTACCCGCGCTCCGGAAAATCATTTACTTTGGTCAGAGGAAATTATTTTAGCTCAACCAGGTATTTTACAGCAAGTAATTCAAGATTTCCAAGAGCGTAAAATCGAACAAGCAAAGCCAAATTTACCCAAGTCGCAATATTCTAGTGCTTTAGTAGCTATTAACAAAAATAAGCGCAAAAAATCCCCCAGTGGACGGATGCTCGATACAGTGGGTTTATGCTTATTTTTATTTGTCCTTGGCTGGAGTGCTTATGTTTGGTTAGGTGGTAGATCAAATTTAACGCCACAACAAGTGCTTAAATCTTTAGCACCGACGGTAAAATCGAACGAGCCAGCTTCGACTAACTCTGAACCAGAAATACCACCTTTGGCGGCTATACCAAGTGATTCTACGCTAGATGAAGATTTGTTTGCAGCAGCCGTGAGAATTGCCAATCAAGCTTCTACAATCGGTAAAAATGCTCAGACATCAATTCAATGGTTGGATTTAGCTGCTAGGTGGCAAAGAGCCTCTGATTTAATGAGTAAAGTACCATCCAATCATAGTCGATACAAAGAAGCTCAAATTCGGACTAAGTTGTATCGAGAATATAGTGAAGCGGCACAAAAAGAGGCAGACAAGATTAAAAAAAGTCAGGGGTCAAAAGTCAAAAGTCAGAATTCTGACTCCTAAATTTTACCAGATTGACGCAACTCAAAAATTAATTTCCCCAACTACTTGACACTGCATACTACATATACTACATTAGGAATACAAGCTGATGTAGAAAAAGGAGTAAGCTTTTAGCAGTATTTGCATTGAATCTCAAATCCAAAATTTCATGTGGTAAGTAGCTCAATAGTAGAGCGCCAATTTTATCCGTAAGGGTCGAAGAATAAAGGGTTATCGCGAAAGTGTCCCCCTTAATTTGCCGGAAATGCGGGTGCAAATCCCGCTTTGCTACACCAAATTAATTAGAAATACAAAACGTGCGAATTTTCATGTGGTGGGTAGCCAAGTGGTTGAAGGCGCTAAACATCCTTGTTCACAACTTGCTTGAAAAAGCCGAGGAATTGAGGGTTATCGTAATACAAACGAGTATTCGTGGGTTCAAATCCCGCCCCACTACACCAATTAATTTGAGATTTTAGATTTAATCTAAAATCCTTGGCTCCAAAATTTTCTATGTGGTAAGTAGCTTAATAGTAGAGCGCCAATTTTGCCCAAAAGGGACGGAAGAATCGAGGGTTATCGCTGTTAACGAACTATCCCCTTAATTCGCCGGAGATGCGGGTGCAAATCCCGCCTTGCTACACCAAATAATTCAAAATAAAAAATGCAAAATTTTGCATTTTCAACTCTTAACTCTTAACTCCTAACTTCTAACTTTATATGTGGCGGGTAGCTCAGTTAGGTAGAGCGCCGAAAACATCCTTTTTCACAACTTGTCTGAAAAGACCGAAGAATGAGGGTTATCGCATTTGAAGCCGGATGTCGCAGGTTCAAGTCCTGCTCCGCCACCTTTCATTTTGCCCGTAAGGGCTGGGAGATGAAGTCATGAATTATAAATTCTTTACAAAAAATAAGACAGGTACACCACAAAATAAACCTATCCCTGGACGAGAAGCAGAGATGATTCAGGGACGTAGTGGTGGCTTCATGTTTGATGCTGGCATTTGGCAGATGTTGCGTCGCTGTTTGCTAGTTGGCACGGCACAAAGCACTTATTATGCCGGAAAGCAGGAATTAACAGAGGATTTTGTCGCGGTTTTAAAACAAGCTGTTGCGGAAAATCCCCGCCGCGTTGCCGAAGAAATCTTGTATGCTAGCGATGGACGCGCCATCAACAACAGTGCGCCTATCCTTGCATTAGTGCTGCTATCGATGGGTGAAGCACCAGAAGCTAAAAAAGCTTTTATGGAAATCTTTCCCCAAGTTGTTCGCACCGGTAGCCACTTCTACGAATGGTTGAGTTACACTAAATCTCTGCGGGGATTTGGTAAGGTGGTACGCGAAGCTGGTAAAAATTGGCTATCTCGTGAAGATGTGAAAGCTTTAGCTTATCAGCTTTTGAAATATCAACAGCGTCAAGGCTTCACTAATCGCGATGCATTAAGATTGTTTCATGTCAAGCCACCTACAGAAGATCATCGCCAACTGTTTGAGTGGGTGGTCAAAGGTTGGGAAGAAATGCCTGTGGAAATTCCTTCGCAGGCGATCGCCCAGATTTGGTGGTATGAATGGTTAAAGCGAAATCCCAGCAAAACTCATGAAGCCATTACTCAAGGACACCTAAGCCACGAAATGGCTGCACCTGTGGGCAAAATGGACAAAGCTGCTTGGCAGCTACTTTTCTCTGAAATGCCAATTGGGGCAATGTTGCGTAACCTCGGTTCACTAACAGAACTGGGTGTTTTGCAAACTCACGAAAGTGCGAATTTGCTGCGGGTGGAAGCTGTTCTCAACAACAAAGAACATCTGCGTAAAGGACGCATCCATCCGATTGATGTTTTGAAAGCGTTGAAAACTTATCAATCTGGGGGAAAATTAGGACGCAGCCAGAAGACTTGGAACCCAGTTTCTCGGATTGTAGACATCTTAGAAAAAGCGGTTGAATTGTCTTTTGATGTAGTCGAACCCACAAATAAAGTCTTCATGCACGCCGTTGACGTTTCTGGTTCAATGGGTGGTATGGTTGCGGATATGGGGCTGACTTGTTGCGAAATTGCCACAACAATGGCGCTAGTTACAGCAAAAGCTGAGAAAAACTACATGATTCGCGGCTTTGCTACCGACTTCCGCGACTTGGGTATTACTGCCAAAGATAGTTTTGGTTCGGCTGTTCGCAAAGCTAGCAATCAAAACTTCGGTGGAACAGATGCATCTGTAGCCTATGACTGGATGATTAAGAATAAGTTTAAAGCAGATGTCGTTTGCTTTTGGACAGATTCAGAATCATGGGCTGGTTACAAGCATCCGAGTCAAGCGCTGGCTAAGTATCGGCTTCATGTGAATCCCGATGTCAAAGCGGTGTATGTCACTCTGACACCTTATCAGATTACGCTGGTAGATCCGAAAGATCCGCTCTCCTGGGATTTAGGCGGATTCGATCCGGGAATTCCTCGGATTATTCAGATGTTAGCTACGGGTGAATTGTAAGGGTTAATGGGCATTGGGCATTGGGCAATGGGCAATGGACAATGGTAATAATTCTTTCCCTTGTCCACGCCAGTCGCCGAGGGCGTTCGTGACCTCCGCACGGAGAAAAGCTCCCCTTGTCCCCACTCCCTAACCCCAGTCTTGGCGGGTTTTCCTGGTTCACAACTTACCTGAAAAGGACGAAGAACTTAGGGTTATCGGTTAAAATCTCCACCATTGTGGGGATCAGCGGGTTCAAATCCCGCACCCGCCGTTATTTTATGATAAATATAAAGTTGCTCAAAGGCGATCGCTTTTTACCCAGATGTGCGACTATACAAACAAAGTTAGCCTCGGTAAGCGATGATGCTATTCTATCGTTGCTAAAATAATTGCAGTGGTGGTGATTGGCAGAATATGTCAGCCAAAGATAGATTTCACGAGGCTGTAAAAACTGCACTTCAAAAAGATGGGTGGACGATAACCGATGATCCACTGAGTATCCGTATAAGCTCTAGAACCAAACTTTATATAGATTTAGGAGCCGAAAAAATTATTGCTGCACAACGCGATCAAGAAAAAATTGCCGTTGAAGTCAAAAGTTTTTTGAGTGCTTCTACAATAGCTGAATTCCATACAGCAGTAGGACAATATATTAACTACCGCTACGCTTTGACAGACTTTGGTTATGAGCAAACTTTATATTTAGCAGTACCTTTTTACATTTATGATGATTTTTTTACACAGCCATTTGTTCAGTCGGTGATTCAACGTAGCCAAGTTAATTTACTTATTTACGATGATGAAAAAGAAGAGGTTGTGCGATGGCAAAGCTAGAAGAATATCGAGATTATATTCAGCAATTACTGACAAAATATGCAGCGCGTGACTCTGGTGAAGATGGTGTAGAAGTGCAAACTATTTTTGACACGAAGCATGACCACTATCAGGTTTCTTATGTTGGTTGGCGCAATCGACGGCGCGTTTTTGGTCCGGTGATGCATCTTGATATTAAGAATGGCAAAATTTGGATTCAGTGGAATGGTACTGAAGATGACATCGCGGCAAAATTAGTGGAAATGGGTGTAGCTAAGGAAGATATTGTATTAGGGTTTCACACGCCGTATGTGCGCTCCTTTACAGATTTTGCGGTGGGGTGATTTTAATCGGGTTTGGGGAGTGCGATCGCCAAATTTCATTTCTTTTGTATACTAAAAATAGATTACGTTCTCAAAGGCGAAAGGTAGTCAGTGTGCCAGCAAGAGACATCTATCATGATAATTTTAAAAATGCACTTATCAAGGATGGCTGGATAATTACCCATGACCCTTATATGCTTAAATGGGGTTTGAAAGATTTATACATTGATTTAGGCGCACAGAAACTTTTAGCAGCAGAAAAGCAAGAGCAAAAAATTGCCGTTGAAATTAAAAGTTTTGTTAGTCCATCTGAAGTTGAAGATTTAAAGAACGCTTAATAGTCAATTTATTCTTTATAATGATATCCTCGCTCGCACAGAACCAAACCGCAAGCTTTATCTGGGTATCACGCGCGCTGTATTTATAGATATTTTTGAAGAGCCAATCGGTAAAATATTACTGGAAAATGAACGTGTCAGATTAATTACATTTGACTCAGAACAGGAGGCAATTATTAGATGGATATTTTAGATAAATATCGGCAAATTATTCAAAATATTTTAGTAACCTATGTTGATATCAAGTATGCCAATGGAGACATACATAACGAAACAATTTTCGACCAGCCAACCGATAGATATTTAGTGATGTCATTAGGATGGCAAAGAGTAAAACGAATTCATGGTTGTTTAATTCACATCGATATTATTGATGGGAAAGTGTGGATTCAACGCGATGGAACTGAATATGGTATTGCTAATGAACTAGTGGATGCGGGTATTCCCAAAGAGCATATTGTACTTGGGTTTCATCAACCAAACGTGCGACAGCATACCGGTTTTGCTGTAGCTTGATCGCTCTCTAGCCCAGATGAATAGAATTCGCGGTTAGACAAATAGAGCTTACCTGCATGGGCTAGGTATCGGGTTTTGGGGAGTGCGATCAGTACTTAATCTTTATCATCTGACGCGTGTGTCTTTTGTAGAGCAGTTGCCAAACTAACTAAGCTTTGCCATAAGTTATGCAAAGTCTCACTTGAAACAGAGTTTTTGAGAAACCTAGCCCCCATTGCCGAATAAATAGAATTATCAAAAGTCGCCTTCTCTATTTCGGATGGTTCTTGCGCTTGCGGAACTGTGGCTGAGTTAGGGTGTGGAGGTGATTGAGCAAATATTCTTGTTAGTTCACCCAGTTCAACTTTCAATGCAACCGCTATTTTTTCAAGTGTTGCTGGCTTAGGACTAGCGGTATAGCCATTGACAATCTTACTAATCAAACTTTTATCTAGACCAGTAAACCTTACTACTGGCATTCCTCTATTTTTGTTTTTTTACATATGCGAAAAAATAAATGGCGGGTCTATAAGCTCAATCCTTTACGGCTTGGAGAATAACAAGCAATATTTAAAGCCTGCGCTCGTCTGGCTTTGTATGTATAGCCCCACCCTTCGAGGGTGAGGGTGCCTAAATTCGACACAAAATAACGAGTGCGATCGCTTATCATTTCTCCAAGTACCGAATACGTGAAGTACCCCATCTTGCCTTCGGCTGAAGATGGGGCGTATCCCTTATCCAGACTTAGAACAAGGACGGTTTTATTCGTCTTCGGAGTTTCCCGTCTCAACCGCCGATGCCTCCTCAAACCCGTCGAATTCGTTAATTAAACGTCCCTAAAAAAGCGATAATTGGTTTCCACTCCTATACCAGTCAACACATAAGTAGCATATCGCAACAACGGATATCATTTAACCCGGTAAAAACTAGTAACAAGTACTAATTTCTACTGTGTATCGGGGTATATCCTCCCCAGCCCCAACAATCGTCGAGGCACTTGTCACGTCATTTAATGACTTGATAAAAA
>JAESGF010000211.1_pt1 | contig 36466 bp, 38 predicted proteins | sample 9269621 | NCBI WGS metagenome assembly JAESGF01 (sample SAMN14515066, study PRJNA621663) | algae metagenome | isolation source: Tolypothrix carrinoi HA7290-LM1 and co-occurring heterotrophs from dry rock... | place: USA: Makauwahi cave, Kauai, Hawaii | collected 2011-01-06
GAATGGCTTCGCCGGCACGATGCCGGGCCCCGAGAGCGGGCCGTAGCGCGCCGACACCGCTCCGGTGTCGACGACGAGGAGGTCGAACGGCAGCTCCCGTCCATCCGCGAGCCGCACGTGCTCGCCGTCCGCCGCCGCTACATCGCCCGACACGAAGCGCGCACCGACGCGTTCGGTGAACGGCTTCAGCGGGATCGACAGGGCGTCCTCCGGGTAGAGGCCCTCGATCCACCCCGGGACCATGCCGGTGTACTGCGTGGCGGTGCCGTGCGAGACGACCGTCACCTCGGCCGCCAGCGGGCGCCGGGCGAGACGACGGAGCGCGATGAGGCTCGCATGACCCGCACCCGCGAACACGACCCGCGGCCGGGACCTCCCATTCATCGCCATACCGTTTGCTTGACCGACCAAGAATGGGGTCACATACGTCGCTGCTGCCACAAGTGAAGTGTCGAGGTGCGCAAATGGCCGGCGCGACGATCGCTTATCCCCTGTCGCTCGACTCACCGGTCCGAACCCTCGGCATCGTGGTGATCGGGCTCGCCCTGATCGCCGTCACGGCGACCTTCCTGATCCTGACGGGGCTCACGCCCATCGAGCCGACGTCGGGCGTCATCATGGCGGCGCTCGCGGTGAACGGGGTCCTCGTCGCGACGCTCCTCGCCGGGGTCGCCTGGGAAGCGCTGAAGCTCTGGCGCGCCCGCAGCGCGAACCGGGCCGGCGCCCGGCTGCACATCCGGATCGTCGCTCTCTTCTCTGTCATGGCTGTGCTGCCGGCGGCGCTCGTCGCGGTGGTCGCGACCGTGACGCTGTCGCGCGGCCTCGACAGGGTATTCGACGAGCGGACCACGGCGATTGTCGAGAACTCGGTGCTCGTCGCGGACGCCTACGTCGGCGAGCACGCGCGGGTTCTGCGCTCCGACCTCATCGCCATGGCGCGCGACCTCGAACGCGCGAAGCCGGTCTACGACGCCGAGCCGACGCGCTTCGATGCGCTCTTCCAGAACCAGGCCGGCGTGCGCCAGCTTCCCGCGGCGTTCCTCCTCAACGGCGCCGGCGAGGTCATCACCCGCACCGTGATCGACCCGACGGTGACGCTGAGGATGCCGCCCCCCGATGCGATGCGCGAAGCGCTGAAGGGCGAGCCGGTGTTGATCGCCCCCGGCGACGCGGACCAGGTCGGCGCCATCATGAAGCTCGACGAGTACCGCGACACTTACCTCTACATCGCCCGGTTGATGGACCCGCAGGTGAACGGCTTCCTCCGCCTCACCAAGGCAAACGCCCGCCAGTACCTGATGATGCAGAACTCGCGCGTCGGCCTCACGGTCGGCGCGGGTCTCGTCTATGCCGGCGTGACGCTGGTGCTCCTCGTCTGCGCGATCTACCTCGGCTTCGGCTTCGCCAACCAGCTCGTCGCCCCGATCCGCGAGCTGATCCGCGCCTCCGACCGGGTGGCGCGCGGCGACCTCAACGTCGAGGTGCCGGTGCGCAACGCCGACGGCGACATCGCCCACCTCGGCGAGACGTTCAACTCCATGACGTCGCGCCTCAAGTCGCAGCGGGACGATCTCGTCGCGGCGAACGACCAGATGGACCGGCGGAGGCGCTTCACCGAGGCTGTGCTCGGCGGTGTCTCGGCCGGCGTCCTCGGCCTCGGGCCGGACGAGACGGTGACGCTCGCCAACGCCTCGGCGCTCGCGATGCTCGACATCAGCGAGCGCGACATCGTTGGCCGGCCGCTCGCCGAGGCGGTGCCGGAGCTCGAACCGGTTCTGCACGGAGAGGGCGGCCTGCCTCGCCTGCGCATGAAGCCGGAGCAGATCTCGCTCCGCCGCCACGGCCGCGAGCGCACGATCACCGTCCGCGCCACGAGCGACCGGACCGACGCCGCGCGCCCCGGCTTCGTCTTGACGCTGGACGACATCACCGACCTTGTGACGGCGCAGCGGTCGAGCGCGTGGGCCGACGTCGCTCGCCGGATCGCCCACGAGATCAAGAACCCGCTGACGCCCATCCAGCTCTCCGCCGAGCGCATCAAGCGGCGGTACGGCAAGCGCATCGAGGACGACCGGGAGATCTTCGACCAGTGCGTCGACACGATCGTGCGCCAGGTGGACGACATCAAGCACATGGTGAATGAGTTCTCGAACTTCGCCCGGATGCCGGCGCCCGCGATGGAGCGGCGCGACGTGCGCGAGGCGGTGCGCGAGGCGGTGTTCCTGCAGGGCGTCGGCCACCCGGACGTCGTCACCGAGACCGACATCCCGAAGGAGCCGGTGGTGGCGAACTTCGACCAGCGGCTCGTGGCGCAGGCACTCTCCAACCTCGTGAAGAATGCGGCGGAGGCGATCGAGCAGACGAGCCGGGAGGACCGCGGCGGCGCGCCGGGGAAGATCCGCGTCCGCCTCTGGATCAACGACGCGGGCGAGGCGGTGACCGATGTCGTCGACAACGGCATCGGCTTCCCGCAGGAGGGGCGGGAGCGGCTCCTCGAGCCCTACATGACGACGCGCGAGAAGGGGACGGGGCTCGGCCTTGCGATCGTGAAGAAGATCGCCGAGGAGCAGGGCGGCCGGATAGAGCTTCTCGACGCCTCCGCCGTGTCGGACAATACCCGCGGGGCCTGCGTCCGCTTCGTCCTCCCCGGCGCCGCGGTGGAAGCCGCCGCCTGAGTGCCGCGCTACAGGCTCACGGTCGAGTATGACGGCACCCCGTTCGTCGGCTGGCAGCGCCAGGCGAACGGCCGCTCCGTGCAACAGGCGCTGGAGGAGGCCGCCGAGCGCCTCTGTGGCGAGCCGACGCGGATGAACGGCGCCGGCCGCACGGACGCCGGCGTCCACGCGAGCGGGCAGGTCGCCCACGTCGATTTCGCCCGCGCGTGGCGGCCGGACACGGTGCGCGACGCCCTCAACGCGCACCTCCGGCCGGAGCCCGTTGCCGTGGTCGCGGCGGAGGCGGTGGCGGACGACTTCGACGCCCGCCACTCCGCGACGGCGCGGCACTACCGCTACCGCATCCTCAACCGCCGCGCGCCGCCGGCGCTCGACCGGCTCCTCTGGCAAGTCCAGGCGCCGCTCGACGTCGGCGCGATGGGGGAGGGCGCGCGCCGCCTCCTTGGCCGGCACGACTTCACCACCTTCCGCGCCACGCAGTGCCAGGCAAGGAGCCCCGTCCGCACGCTCGACCGTCTCGCGGTCTCCCGCGAGGGCGAGGTCGTGACCGTGGAGGCGTCCGCGCGCTCCTTCCTTCACAACCAGGTTCGGTCCATGGTGGGTACCCTTGTGGAGGTGGGGCTCGGCCGGTGGACCCCGAACGAGGTCACGGCCGCGCTCCAGGCGCGCGACAGGACGGCCTCGGGTCCGGTGGCCCCCGCCATCGGCCTTGTCCTGACGCGCGTCGACTACGGCGAGCGGCTGCTGGAGGACGCGACGGAATGGACGTGACGCTGGGCATCATCGGCGGGTCGGGGCTTTACGACCTCCCCGGCCTCTCCGACGACTGGGAGATCGTGGAGACCCCGTGGGGCACGCCGTCCGATGCCGTGCTGCGCGGCGAGATCGAGGGCACCCGCGTCGTCTTCATGCCCCGCCACGGCCGCGGGCACCGGATCGACCCGACGAACATCGACTACCGCGCCAACATCGACGTGATGAAACGCTGCGGCGTGACCGACCTCGTCTCGCTGTCGGCCGTGGGGTCGCTCAAGGAGGACCTGCCGCCGGGCACCTTCGTGATCGTCGACCAGTTCATCGACCGGACGTTCGCGCGGCAGAAGACCTTCTTCGGCCCGGGCTGCGTCGCCCACGTCTCGATGGCCTATCCCGTCAGCCGCGAGCTTGGTGACCGGGTCGAGCGCGCCGCGCGCACCGTTGGCGTCCCCTGCCGCCGCGGGGGCACGTACGTCGCGATGGAGGGGCCGCAATTTTCCTCCCTCGCCGAATCGAAACTCTACCGGTCGTGGGGCGCCGACGTGATCGGCATGACGAACATGCCGGAAGCGAAGCTCGCCCGGGAAGCCGAGATCGCCTACGCGACCGTCGCGATGGTGACCGACTACGATTCCTGGCACGCCGACCATGGCGAGGTCGACATCCAGTCGATCGTCAAGGTCATGCACGAGAACTCCGCCGCCGCCCGCGCGCTGGTGGTGGAGGTCGCCCGCGAGCTTCCGGCCCGCCGAGAGCCCTATGCGGACGGCTCCGACACCGCGCTCGAGCACGCCATCATCACCCGCCCGGAGGCGCGCGACCCGGCGCTCCTCGGCAAGCTCGACGCGGTCGCCGGCCGCGTCCTCAACCGCTGACCCGGAGCCCGCGATGCTGACCACGACCGAAGCCGAGGACGCCGAGGACCTCGCAGCGCTCGTCCGCGCGATCCCGAACTACCCGAAGCCCGGGATCATCTTCCGCGACGTGACGACCCTTTTCGCGAGTGCAACCGGCCTCGCCCGCACGGTGGATGCCATGGCCGCCCCGTTCGAGGGCGAGGTGGACATTGTCGCCGGGATTGACGCACGGGGCTTCATCCTCGGCGGCGCGCTCGCGGTTCGGCTTCGCACCGGGTTCGTGCCGATCCGCAAGAAGGGCAAGCTGCCGGCTTCGGTCTACTCCGAGCAGTACGAGCTGGAGTACGGGATCGACGAGCTTGAGATTCACACCGACGCGATGCCCGCCGGTGCCCGCGTCCTCCTCGCCGACGACCTCATCGCAACAGGCGGCACCGCGCGGGCCGCCGCCTCGCTGATCGGGCGCGCCGGCGGCCGCCTTGTCGCAGCGACGTTCGTGATCGACCTCCCTGATCTCGGCGGCGCGGCGAAGCTGCGCGACATGGGGCTCCACGTCCACACCGTGATGGGATTCGAGGGGCACTGACGACGCCCTCGCGCCGGCAATGCGGCGGCGCCGTCGGGTAGGTCGGCTCCGGGTGCTGAAGGCGCTCCCGCGCCAGGCGACCTGGGGCGGGCTGACCATGCCACGGCCACTCGCCACTTCAGCGGCGGCGTCGTCGCTGAGGCGGCCAAGGGTGCTGACGGAGTTCCGGCCGGGCTGCCAGGCGGGCTGACGACGCCACCGCGGCGGCGCAACGGCGGCGCAAGCGACCTCGCGGCGGCGAGGTGGTGACGCCCGACAGCGCGACCGCATCGGGGCGAGCGGGTCGGCTGATGACGCCCTCGCGCCAGTCGGCCGGACCGCCTTCGGCCGCCGCCGGCCCGTCAGGGCACGATCGGATCGGACTTCCCGCGTCGCAGCGCCGCGCCGTTCAGCCAGCCCCAGTGCGTGTCGTAGCGTACCTTGCCGCCGGCACCGCCGGAACGGGCGAGAAGGCGGCCGACCGCCACCTCGTCGGCCCCTCCGGGGACGAACGGCAGCATCGGGCGTGGTGTGGCTCCGGCCCGCGCCGGAGAACCATGTGCGGGCGCCGAGGGAAAGGTGTTCCTCGCGCGCGCTTCGATTCCGGCCGTCCGCCGAGGGCTCCACAACCCGTCCAACCCGTCGCTCCTGTACGCCATCTGAAACTCCGATCCGCCCGCGTCGCGCCACGCCGGCACACCGCGGCCACACGACACGCCGGCGCCCGGACGGCAGAGATGGGCTGCGCACGGCGATGGTGAAGCCGCAGCTCGCCCGGCTGTGACCTCCGTCACATCCCATCATGCCCGCTGGAGGTGACAGCCGTTCGACGCCTCGGCGAAGGACGCCGCTGTCGTTTAACACACCGGTCTTTCCCGGGGCTTGGGTGAGCAGTCCCGGTCAGGCGGCGCCGTCTGCGAACACGACGCCGACATTCTTCATCGCCCGCCGCGTCGCCTCGCGCGATCCGTCGAGGTCGATCGCCGCCGTCAGGTCCTCGAGGACGACCACCTCGAAGCCCTCCCGCCGCGCGTCGAGCGCGGAGTAGGCGACGCAGTAGTCGAGCGCGAGCCCGGCGAGCACGATGCGGCGGACGGCCTTCTCCCGCAGCGCCGCCGCGAGCCCGGTCGGCGTCGTCCGGTCGTTCTCGTAGAGCGCGGAGTAGCTGTCGACGTGGGCGTGGTAGCCCTTGCGGATCACCATCGCGGCGTGCGGGACGTTGAGCGCCGGGTGGAATGCCGCACCGTCGCTCCCCCAAAGGCAATGGTCGGGCCAGAGCATCTGCGGGCCGTAGGGCATCTCCACCGTCTCGAATGGCGAGCGGCCGGCGTGGGAGCTGGCAAACGAGCTGTGGCCGCTCGGGTGCCAGTCCTGTGTCAGCACCACGAGGGGGAAGCGGGCGGCCACCCGGTTCAGCGGCGCCACGATCCGGTCCGCATCCGGGACTTCGAGCGCGCCGCCCGCGCAGAAATCGTTCTGCACGTCGACGATGACGAGAGCATCGTGCGGCCTCGGCGCGATCGGCATCGGCGTCTTCCCCGGTCCGCGGGGAGCGTCGGCTCCCGATCGTTGCCCGTCAATGCCGGCCGGGTCAGTCGCTCGCCGTCTGCTGGTGCTGGACGAGCCGCCAGTTGCCGTCATCGCGCCGCCAGACGCTGGAGCAGTAGGCGATGTAGGGGTCCGCGTCGCCCCGGCGTCCCTCGCCGCGGTAGGCGAGGACAACCACGTCCGGCATCGGGCGGCCGATCACGCGTTCGGTCATCCGGATGTCCGTCCAGCGTGGCGCGCCTTCCATGCTGTGCGCAATGTCAGCGCCGGCGAGGATGCCGACGGGGGAGGCGAACACCATCACCGCCTCGGCGTCGAGCGCCGCCTCCATCGTGGCCGCACCCTCGCGCCAGAGCCGCTCCTCCAGCATCCAAACCGCGTCGTCGTCCATCTGCGCCTCCCTTGGCCAGTGCCTTGGTGGCCGAGGCGGACAACGCTCCGGGCGGCGCTCGGTTCAGGCGGCGCGGCTGTCGAGCGTCAGCACGGCGTCGAGGAGCACCTGCGCTCCGGCGCTGCAGTCGCCCTCCGTCGCGCTTTCCTCCTCGTTATGGCTGATCCCCTCCCAGCAGGGAATGAAGATCATGCCCGTCGGACACGTGCCCGCCACGTAGAACGCGTCGTGCCCTGCGCCGGAGATCATCTCGCGGGACGGAAAGCCGCTCTTCGCCGCGGCGCCGCGCACGGCGTCGACCACGGCGGCATCGAAGGTGATCGGGTCCTTGCGCCAGATGCGGCGAACGTCGATCGTGACGCCCCGCTGCGCGGCGATGGCGGCGACACGGGCGGCGAGCTCGGCCTCCATGGCGGTCAGCTCCGCGCCGTCCGGATGCCGGAACTCGGCCTTGAACGTCGCGCCGCCGGGGATCGTGTTGCGCGAGCCCGGCAGCACGTGCGCCTCTCCCATCGTGCCGACGCCGGCCGGGCCGTGTGCCCTGGCGATCCCCTCGATGGCGAGCGCCACCTCGGCGAGCGCGGCCATCGCGTCGCGCCGCAGCGGCATCGGTGTCGTGCCGGCATGGCTATCGCGGCCGGTGATCGTGCCGTCGAACCAGAGGAGCCCCTGGCCGCCGGTGACGACGCCGATCGTCTTTTGCTCCATCTCGAGGATCGGCCCCTGCTCGATGTGGAGCTCCACGAACGCCGCGAAGCGCCGCTCGCCGACCGGCTCCCGCCCGCGATAGCCGATCCGCTCCAGCTCGCCCGAGAAGGAGCGGCCGTCGCGGTCGACGCCGGCCATCATCGGCGCCGCGTCGAGCTCGCCGGCGTAGACGCCCGAGCACATCATCGCCGGCGCGAAGCGGGCGCCTTCCTCGTTGGTCCAGTTCACGAGGGTGAGCGGATGGGCGGTCTCGTAGCCGGCGTCCGCCAGCGTCGCCATCACCTCGAGCCCGGCGAGAACGCCAAGGATGCCGTCGAACTTGCCGCCGGCGGGCTGGGTGTCGAGGTGGGAGCCGAACGCAATCGCGCGGGCCGACGGGTCGGTGCCCGCCCGCGTCGCGAACATGTTGCCGATGCCGTCGACCGAGACCTCGAGGCCGAGACGCTCGCAGGCAGCGCGGAACCAGTCGCGCACCATACGGTCCTCGTCGGAAAGGGCGAGGCGGCGGATGCCCCCCTTCGGCGTCGCACCGAAGGCGGCGGTCTCCATCAGCGTCGACCAGAGCCGCTCGCCGTTGATCCTGAGATTCGTCGCCATTCCCGTCCTCTCCCGTCGCCCATCGTCATTCATCGTGGGATCATTCGCCGCAGCTACGCGTTGTTCGCCTCGTCATGGCATAGAGGGAGACACCATGCGGACCTCAACTGCAATCGCGCTCGTCGCGCTCGCGGCCGTCGCGTTCGGACCGGCGACGGTTTCCGCCCAGACCGCCGCGGGCGGCGGCGCGGGCGCCGCTGCCGAGCGCGCGGACGGCCCGCGCGGGCCCGGTCGTCCCGGACCGCGCCGAGGCCCGCCGGAGCCCTCCAAGGGCTTCGACATCCGTCTCGACGATGACCGGCGCCTCAAGGTCGATTGCGGCGACGAGCCACTCGCCGCGTGCATCGAGGCCGCCGGGCCGCTGATCGAGCTCATCAGCGGGCAGGAGGGGAACGACCGGCGCGAGCGGCGTGCCGACCGCGACCAGCCGCGGGATCGGGCCGAGCGGGACGCCCGCCGCGAGGAGCGCCGCGCGGAGCGTGAGCGCCGCCGTGCGGAGCGCGAGCGCGAGCGGGCTGAGGATGCGACCGAAGAGATGGACACTCCCGCTCCGCAATAACTCGCCCGCCGCGGCGCCGCGGCCGCCCTCCGACCTCCCGGCTTCCGCTCCGCCGCGGCGCCCTCTAGGTTTGGAGGGAGGCCGCCCGGCGCGGCACGCCAGCGAGCCGCGGGGACGCGCGGCGGGAGGAGACGATGCGACAGGTCCACCATTTCATCGGCGGCCGCCATGTGCCCGGCACATCCGGCCGCCGCGCCGACGTGTTCCGCCCTGCGACGGGCGAGGTGCAGGCGACGGTGGACCTCGCCTCTGCCGCCGAGGTCCGCGCCGCGATCGAGAACGCCGCCGCCGCGCAGCCCGCCTGGGCTGCGCAGAACCCGCAACGGCGCGCCCGCGTCCTCATGAAGTTCGTCGAGCTCGTGAACGCCAGCATGGACGAGCTCGCTGCTCTCCTCGCCTCCGAGCACGGCAAGACCATTCCCGATGCGAGGGGCGACATCCAGCGCGGCGTCGAGGTGGCGGAGTTCGCGATCGGCATCCCGCACCTCCTCAAGGGCGACTTCACCGAGAGTGCCGGGCCCGGCATCGACATGTATTCGATGCGCCAGCCACTCGGTGTCGTCGCCGGCATCACGCCGTTCAACTTCCCCGCCATGATCCCGATGTGGAAGTTCTGCCCGGCGATCGCCTGCGGCAACGCCTTCATCCTGAAGCCGTCCGAGCGCGACCCGTCCGTCCCCGTCCGCCTCGCCGAGCTGATGATGGAGGCGGGGCTGCCGGCGGGGGTGCTCAACGTCGTCCAAGGCGACAAGGAATCGGTCGACGCGATCCTGACCGACCCGCGCATCCAGGCGGTCGGCTTCGTCGGCTCGTCCGACATCGCGCACTACGTCTACGCGACCGCCGCGCAGCACGGAAAGCGCGCCCAGTGCTTCGGCGGCGCGAAGAACCACATGATCGTGATGCCCGACGCCGACATGGAGCAGGCGGCGAACGCGCTCATCGGCGCCGGCTACGGCTCGGCGGGCGAGCGCTGCATGGCGATCTCCGTCGCCGTCCCCGTTGGTGACAAGGCCGCGGATGCCCTTATGGAGAAGCTCGTCCCGAAGGTGGAGGCGCTCAGGATCGGTCCGTCCGACGACCCCGACGCCGACTTCGGTCCCCTCGTCACGAAGGCCGCCGTCGACCGCGTCCGCCGCTACGTCGACGCCGGTGTCGCGGAGGGCGCGGAACTCGTCGTCGACGGCCGCGGCTTCTCGCTGCAAGGCTACGAGGACGGCTTCTATATGGGCGCGTGCCTGTTCGACCGCGTCCGGCCGGAGATGTCGATCTATCGCGACGAGATCTTCGGCCCCGTCCTCTCGGTTGTCCGCGCCCACGACTACGCGGAGGCGCTGCGGCTCCCGACGGAGCACGAGTACGGCAACGGCGTCGCGATCTATACGCGCGACGGAGACACCGCGCGCGACTTCGTCTCGAAGGTCGAGGTCGGGATGGTCGGCGTCAACGTGCCGATCCCGGTGCCGCTCGCCTACCACACGTTCGGCGGCTGGAAGAGATCGGGCTTCGGCGATCTCAACCAGCACGGCCCCGACGCGGTGCGGTTCTACACGAAGACGAAGACCGTCACCTCGCGCTGGCCCTCCGGCGTGAAGGAGGGGGCGGAGTTCGTCATCCCGACCATGAAGTGACGCCGGACGCCGGCCACGCTTCGGAGCTTGTGCGGGGGCGCGGGCGCCGGCGCGGCGTGCTAGAGGGAGGGGTCACGACAGGATCTCTCAGTCGGTGCCCTCATGATGAAGCTCCTCTCCCTCGCCGCCGCCGCGCTCCTCCTCGGGGGCTGTGTCTACACAGGCGCCGTGCCGCTCTCCTTCGCGGGGAACGTCTGGCGCCTTGAGACGCGGGGCGAGGGCGGCCGCGGCGTCGCAGAGTCCGAGCGGGCTGTGCTGCGCCAGGCGGCGCTCCTCACCATCGAGAACGGCTACACCCACTTCGTCCTCACCGAGCCCGTGGCGGAGGTCGGCAACCTCCCGGCCAAGGCGATTCTCTACGGCCGCTCGCAGTCGCTCGGCATCGGCACGCAAACCTCCCTTGCCGTCGCTCCGGGCCTGCCGCCCATCGGCTCGGACGGCATCAGCGCCCGCACGGCGGTCGACGTGGTGATGTACCGCCGGGGCGATCCGGGCTGGGAGCGGGCGGTGTCGGCGTCTGAGGTGCTGGGGTGGCGGAGCTGACGGCAAGGCGATCCGCACAATTGGCGGCAATGGGTTAACGGTCCGGGCACGCCGGTGCCCTTAGCTGCCGAACTCGGGAGCGCGGCTCCTTCGCGGCTCTCAAGGGATCGGCCCGATGCGCCTCGCCCTCGTGGCCCTTGTCCTGTTTCTTGCGACCGGTGAGGGGACGGCGGCGCTGCGCATCGCCGCGCTCTCGACCGCCCTCGTGCTCGCCGGCGCGTGGTTCGCCCTCTGGGTCCGGCGAGCGCTCGCGGCGCGACGGCGGCGTCGGGCCTACCGGTCCGCGCAGGCGAGGGCGAAGCTGCTGGTGGCCGAGCACCTCGACATCCTCGCGCGCCGGCGCCTCTCCCTCGAGCGGACCGACCGCTACGGCGTCGTCGACCGCACCGCATGGCAGAAGGAGATGCGGCACTTCGCCGAGAACGTGCTCCTGCCTGGCCTCAGCCGCGCGGAGCGGGACGAGGTGGCGCGCCGCGGCACGGCGAGGTTCCTCGCGCGCGTTCTCGAGTCGCCGGTCGACGCTCGTGCCCGCGAGCGGCGCAGATCGCTGACGGCCGTGGGGGCGGCGAACGCGACCGAGTTCGAGATCGCCTGCGCGGACCGCCTCGCCGGTCTCGGCTGGCGCGCCGAGGTGACACCCGCCTCCGGAGACCAGGGAGCCGACATCGTCGCCTGGAAGGGTGCGACCTGCGCCGTCATACAGTGCAAGATGTACAAGGGGAGCGTCGGAAACGCTGCCGTCCAGCAGGTGCTCGGCGCCAAGCTCTATTACGATGCGGATGTTGCTGCGGTGATCACGACGTCGGACTACACGAAGGCTGCGGTCCGGCTCGCCGAACGCTCGGACGTCCTTCTCCTCCGGTCGGGCGACCTCGACAGCTTCGACCGGCTCGTCCGAACACACGCGGCAGGCTGACGCTCGGGGCCGGGATCAACGTGCCGCGGGAATTCAGCGCGGCGACAGAGGGATCATCCCGGCCGCGCGGTTCGCCCGCGAGTGGGTCGTGCGCGGCTGCGCCGGCCGGGCGGCGGAGGTGCGCCGCCCGGCCAGCAATGTCTCAGTTCTCGAGCCCCGCCGCGCCGCGGGCGTCGCGCACCAGCTCCAGGCAGCGCTCGGCGTTGCCCTGCAGACCGGCCTCGGAAGCTTCGGCCAGCATGGTCGAGAGTTCGTTGCCGCGCTCGTCATTGGCCGCGAGCGCCGGGTCGTTCGCCGCGTCGCGCTGCGCCTGCTCGACTGCGGCCTCGCAGGTCTGCTCCGTCTGCGCGACCGCAGGGGCGGCGGCGAGAAGGCCGGTGAAGGCCACCACACAGAGCGTGCCGATCCTTGTCATAGTGTTCTCTCCCTTGAGCGGATCCGATCGTGTCCGCTCGGGGTGATCTAGACCCCATGGACGACGGCGGAAAGGCTTGCGCACGCTTCTCTCGATCCGAAGCGCCTAGCCGGTCGCGCCGATCCCGATCCCCTGCAGGCTCGTGAACGCCTCCAGCTCCGGGTGACCGAGGTACATGACCTTGCCGCCGCCGGCACCGGCGTGGGCGGCGCGAAATGCCTCCGAGCGCGTCCAGTCGAGGAACGCCGCCTCCGACTCCCACACCGTATGCGACGCGTAGAGGACATGGTCGTCCTTCTCCGGCCCCTTGAGGAGATGGAACTCGACGAAGCCCGGCACCTCGGGCAGCTTCGTCTCGCGGCCGAGCCACATCGTCTCGAAGTCCGCCTCCGAGCCCTTCTTCACCTTGAAGCGGTTCATCGTCAGGTACACCGGCCTCTCCTCGCTCGCTGGTCGCGACACGGGTGTCACGGCGCCGACCTTAGCCGTGCTGCGCCTCGCCGGCCTAACCTCACGGCGTCGCAGGGTTCAAGGGGACGGCTCGGCGCGCCGGCAGCCGGCGCGAACATCCGCGCGGCGTACGGTCGGGTCGAGCGTCGTCACCGGCCCCGCGGGCGGCTCGTCGGTCAGCTCCGCGCCCGGCTCGGCCCGGAGGCGGTCGCGGATGAACGGCCAGTTGAGGGCGAGAAAGAGGAGATTGAGGACCGGGCTCGCCGCCTTGAACCACGCCCACGTCTCGGTGGAGAAGCCGCGCCAGACAACCTCGTTCGCCGCCGCCATCAGCGCCAGGTAGAGGGCCATCCGGTACGAGAGCACCCGCCACGCCGCGTCCGGCAGGCGAAAGCCGTCCTGCAGCGTGGTCTTGAGGAGGAGGCGTCCGGTCGCGAGGCCCGCGAGGATCGCGAGCGCGCCGCCGCCGTTCACGACCGTCGCGCGGAACTCGATGAACGCCGCCTCGCCGGAGACGACCGTCAGCGCCCCGAACACGGCGCCGAGCGCCACCATCGCGAAGGGGACGATCGGAAAGCGCCGCTTCTCCACCCACGAGTAGGTCGCCGCGACGAGGGTCGCGAGCACGAAGGCGACCGTCGCGGCGGTGAGCGAGACGAGTTGCAGCCCTGCGACGAAGACGAGCGCCGGCCCCATCTCGATGGCGAACCGCTCGAGAAGCTTCCGCTTGTTCACCCGGCTCCAGGCGTCGCTCGTGTCCATCGCCCCTCCCTGCGACGGATCAACGGCGGAGGGCGCGACGAGGATCCCGGTTTGCGTTCGGCCCGCCCGTCCCATAGATACCGGGCCGAGCGAAGGACAGGACACCCCGATGCCACTCTGGACGCTGGACGACGAGGAAGAGGACGAGGAGAAGGTCAAGGCGCAGCAGTCGATTCCGGTCGACAAGCACCTCTTCGAGGCGCGCCAGGTCATGATCGTCGGCCCGATCACGATGGACCTTGCGCGCGACGTCTGCCAGCGCCTGCTCGCCCTCAGCCACGTCTCGACGGACCCGATCACCTTGATCGTCTCCTCGCCGGGCGGCCACGTCGAGTCCGGCGACATGATCCACGACACGATCGGGATGATCCGCCCCAAGGTGAACATTCTCGGGATGGGCTGGGTCGCATCGGCGGGGGCGCTCATCTACATCTCGGTGCCGAAGGAGCGGCGGTTCTGCACGCCGAATACGCGCTTCCTCATCCACCAGCCGTCCGGCGGGGCCGGGGGCGCGGCGTCGGACATCGAGATCCAGGCGCGCGAGATCCTGAAGATGCGCGACCGCCTCAACCACCTCTTCGCCCAGGCGACCGGCCAGCCGATGGAGCGGATCGAGCGCGACACCGACCGCGACTTCTGGATGGGCCCGCAGGAGGCGATCGAATACGGCCTCGTCGGCGGCATCGTCCGGAACGTGGGCGACCTCCCGAAGTGAGGACGTTCGACGTCGCTGGGGTGTCGATTCCGAAGCTCGGCATCGGCACGTACACGCTGCAGAGCGAGGCGGGGGCGGCGGCTGTCTCCGGTGGGCTCCGCGCGGGCCACCGCCACGTCGACACCGCCGAGGCGTACGACAACGAGGCGGCGGTGGGCGAGGGCATCCGCCACTCGGGCGTGCCGCGGGACGAGATCTTCGTCACCTCCAAATGCTGGTGGGCCAACATCGGTGCGGGCGACCTCGAGCGCGCCTGCGAGGCCTCGCTGAAGCGGCTCGGCATCGACCGGCTCGACCTCTACCTCATCCACTGGCCGAACCCCGCCGTTCCGCTCGCCGACTCGCTGAAGGCGCTGAACGCGGTCCGCGAGCGGGGTCTCGCCCGCGCCGTGGGCGTGTCGAACTTCCCCGTCGCGCTCCTCGAGCAGGCGGCGGCGCTGTCGTCCGGCCCGCTCGCGGTGAACCAGGTCGAGTACCAGCCGTACCTGTCGCAGGCCAAAGTCCTTGCGGCGCTCGCCCGGCACGGGATGGGCCTCACCGCCTATTCGCCGATCGCCAAGGGGCGGGTGATGGACGATCTCGTCATCCGCCGCGTCGCGGATGCGCACGGGGTCTCGCCGGTGGTGGCGACGCTCGCCTGGCTGATCGGGCAGGACAACGTGATCGCGATCCCGAAGTCCGCCTCGGCCGATCGCCTCGCCGAGCACCTCAAGGCCTACGACGTGACGCTCAGCGCCGAAGAGCGGGCCGCGATCGACGGCCTCGCCCGGCCGGACGGGCGCATCATCAACCCGAGCTTCGCCCCGGCCTGGGACGACTGACGGCTGGCGGCATGGACATCGCAGAGACGATGTTCGCCGTCCTCCAGCCGTCGAACACGATCTTCGGTCTCCTCGCCGTCGGCAGCGTCCTTCTCCTCGCCCGTCGCAGGGCGGGGGCGGTGCTCGTGGCCGTGGGCGTCGTGCTCCTCGGCGTCTTCGGCCTCCTCCCCGTCGGGTCGGCGCTGCTGCGGCCGCTGGAGGCCGTCACATCCATGCCGGCGATCGACGATCCGCCGGATGCCGTCGTCCTCCTCGGCGGCTTCATCCGCGGCAGGCCGACCAGCCCCGTGCCGCTCGACCTCGACGACAGCGCCGACCGGCTGACCGCGACGGCGATGCTCGCCCACCGCTGGCCGGGCGTCCCGGTCGTGGTGACGGACGGCGCGGCGGGCGACGCAACACCGGGCGCCATCCTCGCGGCGGACTGGCTCGAAGGCGTCGGCGTCCCCCGCTCGCAGCTGGTCGTGGAGCCCAACGCCGCGTCGACGTGGGACAACGCGGTCTTCTCCGCCGCGCTCCTCCCGCCGACGCCGGAGATGCGGGTCGTCCTCGTCACCTCGGCCTGGCACATGCCGCGCGCGCTGGCCGTCTTCCGCGCCGCGGGGTGGCCGGAGCCGATTCCCTATCCGGTCGACCCGCGCAGCGGCACCGGCGGCCTCGCCTGGCCGCGCTCCGTGGCGGACGGGCTCGCCGTCGCCGACGTTGCCGCGCGCGAATGGGTGGCGATCGGCTGGTATGCGCTCACGGGTCGCCTCGAGGGCTTCCGCCTCTGAGGGCGATGCGGATCGGCCCCTGCGCCGTCGCCGCATCCACGATGACGCCGCGCTGGGTCACGACCACCGTGCCCTCGGCGGCGAGCCGCGCCGCGGCGGCCCGCACGCGCGGCATCAGCGCCCGCCAGTCGGCAGCCGCCACGGCGCGCGCCGCCTCGGACGGGCAGATCGACCCGGCCCGCGCGCCGGTGAGGCGCAGGATTGCTGCCGCGATAACCTCGTCCGCCGGATCGTCACCCTCGCGCATGACAGTTCGACGAAACTCCCTGTATGACAGGGCGGACGATCCACAATCCCGAGCGTGTTTCCCATGCGGTACAAGATCCTCGTCGGCAACAAGAACTACTCGAGCTGGTCCATGCGCCCGTGGCTGGTGCTCGACCATTTCGGCTTCGAGTACGACGAGGAGCTGATCCCGCTCGACACCGCCGAGACACGCCCGCGCATCCTCGCCTACTCGCCGGCCGGCAGGGTGCCGGTGCTGGTCGACCGCTCCTTCGTGGTGTGGGACAGCCTCGCCATCATCGAGTACCTCGCGGAGGCGAAGCCCGAGGCGCGGATCTGGCCGGAGGGCGGTCAAGACCGCGCGCGCGCCCGCTCCCTCGCGGCGGAGATGCACTCGGGCTTCCCGGCGATGCGCGCCGCCTGCCCGATGAACCTGCGCAAAAAGTTCAAGTGGAAGCCCCGCGGCGGCCCCGCGGCGCAGAAGGACTTCGAGCGCTTCGAGGCGATCGTGCGCGACCGCCTCATGCGCGGCGGAGGTCCGTTCCTGTTCGGCGAGTGGGGCGCGGTGGACGCCATGTACGCCCCTTACGTGTCGCGCCTCACCAGCTATAGTTGGCCGATGAGCGAGACGACGCGCGCCTACGCGGCCGCCGTCGAGGGAGAGGCGAGCTTCGCCAAGTGGAAGGCCGCCGCGCTCACCGAGCCGTGGGTGCTCGCCCACGACGAGGTGAAGTAGCCGCGCCACAGGAGGTCAGCCCATGAACTTCGTCGCCGACAGCGCGGGGGACGCCGTCACCCTCGACCCGCCGATGTTTGCGCCCGGCGCCTTCCGCCTCACACCCTTCGAGGTGGAGTGGACGCACCGGGCGCGCGAGCTGGGGCCGATCTTCGCCGAGCGCGCGCCGGAGATCGACGGGGAAGCGCGCTTCCCGACGGAGAACTACCGCGACATGGAGGCGGCCGGCCTCCTCGGCATCTGCGTGCCGACCCGTTATGGCGGGGCCGGGGCCGACTACCGCGCCTACAGCCTCGTCGCTGCCGAGATCGGCCGCTATTGCGGCGCCACGGCACTCACCTGGAACATGCACGTCTGCTCGACGCTGTGGTCCGGGCCGCTCGCCGACGACCTCGAAATGGACGCCGAGACCCGGGCGGAGCACGAGCGGCGGCGGGCGATCCACTACCGCCGCATCGTCGAGGACGGGGCGATCTACGCGCAGCCCTTCTCGGAGGGCGGCGCCGCGGCGGCGGGGGCGATGGCGTTCTCCACCGTGGCCGAGCCCGTCGACGGCGGCTGGCTCGTCCGCGGCAAGAAGATCTTCGCCTCGCTGTCCGGCAACGCCGACTACTACGGCATCCTCTGCACCGAGGTGGACGGCTCGGGAAAGAAGAGCCGGCGCAACACGCTCTACCTCGCCGTCCCCGCCGATGCGGAGGGCGTCTCGGTCTCCGGCGAGTGGGACCCGCTCGGGATGCGTGGCACCGTCTCGCGCACGCTGCATTTCGACGGCGTGTTCGTGCCGCATGACGCCGCGCTCATGCCGCGGGGCGTCTACTTCCAGGCCGCCAGCAACTGGCCGCACATGTTCATGACGCTGTCGCCGTCGTACATGGGCCTCGCCCAGGCCGCCTACGACTTCACGATCAAGTACCTCCGCGGCGAGATGCCGGGGACGCCGCCCGTCAAGCGCCGGCAGTACCCGACCAAGCAGATCGCCGTCGCCGAGATGAAGGTGAAGCTCGAGCAGGCGAAGTGTCTCTGGTTCCAGGCGATCTCCGAGGCGGGCCCGCGGCCGACGAAGGACCAGGTGATGCGCGCCTGGGCGACGCAGTACACCGTCATGGAGTTCGCCAACGACATCGCCCGGCTCGCGATCCGCACCTGCGGCGGGCAGTCGATGCTGAAGTCACTGCCGCTGGAGCGCATCTACCGCGACACACGCTGCGGCTCGCTGATGCTCCCGTGGACGGCCGAACTCTGCGTCGACCGGCTCGGCCGCGCGGCCCTCTACGAAGACGGCGAGACCGACGATTGATCGACCTCTTCGCGACGGTCGAGCGGCACGCGGCGTTCGACCCCGCGAAGGTTGCCGTCCGCCATGCCGGCGGGACGCTCACCTATCCGGCCTTCGCCGACCGGGTGCGCGAGGTCTCCGGCGCGCTCGTTCGCGCCGGTGTGCGGGCGGGCGACCGCGTCGCCGTCCTCGCGGAAAACCACCCGGACACGCTGGCGCTCCTCTATTCCGTCTCGCGCATCGGGGCGATCCTCGCGCCGCTCAACTGGCGGCTCGCCCACGAGGAGCTCGCCTGGGCCATCGGACACGCCGAGCCTGCCGTCCTCGTCCACTCCGCGGCGTACAGAACGGCGGCGGAGGCTCTGGCGCGGCCGGGGATGACGCTGCTGCCAGCGGGCGAGGCGTTCGGGATCGCAGCCAACCTGCGCGCCCGGGTCCGCGCGGCCGACCCGTGCCTCCTCGTCTACACCTCGGGCACCACAGGGCGGCCGAAGGGCGCGCTCCTGTCGCAGGCTTGCATCGCCGGCAACGCCGTCCAGTCGCACCACATGCACCAGATGACGGCGGCGGACCACGTCCTCACCGTGCTGCCGCTGTTCCACGTCGGCGGCCTCAACATCCAGACGACGCCGGCTCTGGCGGCGGGTGCGACGGTGACGCTGCACCCCCGCTTCGATCCCGCGGCGACGCTGCGCGTCATTGCGCAGGACCGGCCGACGCTCACTTGCCTCGTGCCTGCGACGCTGGAGGCGCTCCGGGCCGAGCCCGACTTCGCCGCGGCCGACCTCTCCTCGCTGCGCGCCATCGCGACGGGATCGACCATCATCCCCGAGGCGCTGCTCGCACCCTGGGAGGAGCGCGGCATCCCGATCCTGTCGATCTATGGCGCCACCGAGACGGGGCCGGTCGCCGCCTACGACCGCCTCGGGACGCCCCGGGTGAAGGGCGGGACGGGGAGGGCCGGCACCCTGTCGGACATCCGCATCGTCGCCGACACGGGCAGCATCCTCCCCGCCGGCACGCATGGCGAGATCGCCGTCGCGGGCCCCGTCTTCTCGGGCTATTTCCGTGACGAGGAGGCAACGAAGGCTGCCTTCGCCGGCCGCCACGTGCTGACGGGCGACATCGGCAGCCTTGCGCCGGACGGGACGCTGACGGTGCACGACCGCAAGAAGAACATGATCATCTCGGGCGGCGAGAACGTCTATCCGGCGGAGGTGGAGCGCGTCCTCGCCGAGCACCCTGCGGTGGCCGCCTGCGCCGTGGTCGGGCGTGAGGATCCGCGTTGGCAGGAGGTGCCGGTGGCCTTCGTGCTGGCGCGCGAGACCGTGGCGGCGGACGCGCTGATCGAGTTCATGCGCGAGCGGCTGGCGGCCTACAAGGTTCCGCGCGACATCCGCCTTGTGGATGACCTGCCGCGCACCGCGCTGGGAAAGATCCGCCACGACCTCCTGCGGGAGGCGGCGCGGCCGCCGGGCTGATCGGCTCCGGCGGCCGTCGTTCGCTCAGCCGAATGCCACGACGAGGATGATGGCGCTGGCGGCGATGAACCCTGCCCAGGCGACGACGGCTGAGCGATGCGGAACGCGCTGGATGACGGCGCGGGCGCCGGAGGCATGGCGAGCGGTCATGGACATCTCCCCTCGGCTTTGGTCGTGCACCATTCACGACTAACACGAGTGGGAGAGTAGAGAATGCCGAAGCGACCGGCAACCCCCTGCGCCGGTCCGCCACGGACGCCGCTCGGCGTCCGGCAACCCTTGTCAGCCGCGACTCGACCGCGTAAATGCCGTGCTCCGGACGGGCGCGTAGCTCAGCGGGAGAGCATTCGCTTCACACGCGAAGGGTCACAGGTTCAATCCCTGTCGCGCCCACCATCCGGCCGCCACCATCCGGCCGCCGGAACCCCGCCTTCTGAATGAGACGCTGCGGCGTTCACACGCTCCCGGCCTGCCCGTCAGAGATCGTTGCTCGCTGTCGTGCGGCGTTTCGTCTCTCGCTGCAGGCCTACGTCGCTGGCCGACCAAACCCGCTGCATCGCGAATAGGCAGTGAGGGGCGCGATCTTGGGCTTTATCGAGGGCGCTGGCTCATTCCTGTGCATCGAGTTGCGACGACCTGCCAAGAGGAGAGGCAAGGCGCCGGTTTGGCACAAGCGTCGTCTGTTGTTATCCTGCAAAACCTAGTCGGCGAACGATTGCTGCCGGCGGGTGGAAGAGAGGCGGAGAGATTCGGGCGGGGCGACGGCGAGGACGCAAGGGACGGGGTGCATGGACGGGATCGGTGACCGGCATGGCGGATTCGGGGGGGCGGCGGATGCCGCGATCTCCGGCCTCGCTGCGGCCCATCCGGTCCGGGACGACGCACCGGCCAGCCGATCCGTGTTCCCCCGGCGCTATGGCGCGCTCGACCTCGGCACCAACAACTGCCGTCTCCTGATCGCCGAGGCGCGCGGCACCGGGTTCCGCGTCGTCGACGGCTACAGCCGTATCGTGCGCCTTGGCGAGCAGCTAGGCCGTGAGGGCCGGCTCAGCGAGGCGGCGATGGACCGGGCGGTGACCGCGCTCAAGGTCTGCGCCTCGAAACTCTCGGCGGCCGGAGTGACTCGCGCCCGCACCATTGCGACCGAAGCCTGTCGGGCCGCGCAGAACGGACAGGCGTTCGCGGACCGCGTGCAGGATGAGACGGGGCTCGAGCTCGAAATCGTCGATCGCGAGACGGAGGCGCGCCTCGCCGTCGCCGGTTGCGCCCCGCTGGTGGACGACGGGGCGGAGGGCGTCCTCCTGTTCGACATCGGCGGCGGCTCGTCCGAGATCGTCTGGCTCGACCTCACGAGCCGCTATGGGCTCTCCGGCACCGGCCTCGTTCGCTGCATCCGGGCCTGGACCTCGCTCCCTGTCGGAGTCGTGACGCTCGCGGAGCGGCACGGCGGCACAGAGGTGGACGATCGGGTCTTCGCCGCGATGGTCGACGACGTGTCACGGCTTCTCGACGGCGTCGACCGGCGCGGCGTCCTCTCCGCGGCCGTGGCGCGCGGCGGCATGCACCTGCTTGGCACGTCGGGCACCGTCACCACGCTTGCCGGCCTCTTCCTCGGCCTCAAGCGCTACGACCGGCGCGCGGTGGACGGCACCTGGCTCGACCAGGAACAGGTCGACACCTTGATGGCACAGCTCCTCGGCATGGGGTTCGAGGAGCGCGTCGCCAACCCCTGCATCGGCGCGGAACGGGCGGACCTCGTGCTCGCCGGCTGTGCTATCCTGGAGGCGATCCGGCGGCGCTGGCCGTGCGAGCGGCTGCGCGTCGCCGACCGGGGTCTCAGGGAAGGCATGCTGATGGAGCTCATCGAGGACGACCGGCTGGCGCGCCAGCGCAGCCGCCGGCGCAGCATGGCCGACCGGCCCGCCCCCGCTCACGCCTGACCGCACCGTGGCAAGACAGGGACGGCCCGGCGGCAGCGCCGGACGCGGCGGCGGCACGTCACGCGGCAGCGGCGACCGCACGCTCACCCAGCGGGTGAAGACGGCGAGGGGCCGCAAGCTCTCCTCGCAGAAGTGGATCGAGCGGCAGCTCAACGACACCTATGTCCACAAGGCGAAGGCGGCGGGCTTCCGCTCGCGCGCGGCGTTCAAGCTGATCGAGATCGACGACCGCTTCCACATCCTGAAGCGGGGTATGACGGTGGTCGACCTCGGCGCCGCGCCCGGCGGCTGGACGCAGGTGGCGGTGGATCGGATCGGCGCGACCGCACGGGCTCCCGTGGTGGCGATCGACCTCCTGCCGATGGACCCGGTGGCGGGCGCGACGGTGCTCACCGGCGACTTCACGGCCGACGACGCACCGGCCCGGCTGATCGCGGCGCTCGGCGGACGGCGGCCGAACGTTGTCCTCTCCGATCTCGCGCCGGACACCACAGGGCACCGAGCGACTGACCATCTCAGGATCGTGGCGCTCGTCGAGCTCGCGATGGCGTTCGCGCGGGAGACGCTGGCCCCGGGCGGCACGTTCCTCGCCAAGGTGTTCCAGGGCGGGACGGAGGGCGAGATCCTCACCGAGCTCCGGCGCGACTACGTGAGCGTGCGCCACGTGAAGCCGCCCGCATCGCGGCCCGAATCGCCGGAAACCTATGTGCTCGCCACCGGCTTCCGCGGCGGCGCGGCGCCAGCGGGGGAGGCGTAGCCCGCCGCGCCGTCAGACGAAGAAGGCGTGCGGATCCTCGATCGGCTCGCCCGTCGCGACGCGGGCGATCCCCTTCACCGAGCGCGCCACCACCCAGGCCGCGATCAGCGGATAGAGGAGGAGCCCGACGCCGGTGAAGAACAGAGTCCATGCGATGACGTTGAGCGCGAGACCCATCCAGAAGGTGCGCAGCTGGTAGGTATAGTGTGACGAGAGCCAGGCGGGTGGGGATGATTTCGCACCCTCGTAAGCGATCAGGAGGCCGACGAGCGCCGCCGGCGGCACTGCGAGGCTGACGAGATAGGTGGCGTAGACCGTCTTCACGTTCACGACACTCGGCCGAAACCATCGGCTGACGCGCGGTGCCTCGGGGGCGTCGGCCTCGGCCGCCGGCGCGCTGCCGCCGGGGGGCGGAGCCGCGCCGGCGTCGGCGGGCCGGCGCGGCGCGGCCGCGTCGTCGGCAGCGGCGGGCGGGAGCGCCAGCGCCGTTCCCGCGGCCGGGATCGCGGGCCACGGGGAGCGGCTGTCGGGAGCCGGCGGCGGGGCGGCCGCACGCGAACGACGCGTGCGTGCGGGCCGGGCGGTGCCGGCCTTCGGAACGCTCGTCTTGGGCGCTTTCGTCCCGGGGGCATCGTCGCGCGTCAGGGGCCGGTCCTCGCTCACACCACCCACAACCACCAGCGAGGGCGTTCTGTTGCGCGTCAGCTTGAGCATTGTCGGCCCTGTGCGTGGCTAGCCCTGGCACCTCATCCGGTTCGGATTGAGGACCGCCTCGGGATCAAAGCCGATTCTGAGCCGGTCGCCGAGGGCTGCCACGCCATTCGGCGGTGGATGAAAGGTCGGGACCACGGCGCGGACGGCGGGCGGCGCCCGCAGGAGCGTCGCGTGCCCGCCGACGGCATCGACGGCCGCGCGGATCGCCTGAGCCCCGGCGTCACCAGCTGGCGGCGCCTCGATCCACAGGAGCCCGCCCGCCCAGTCGAAGAGGACGCGCGAGCCGGCCGGCACAGCCGCCGCGACGGACGGGCCAGCGGTGGGAGCGACCGAAACCCGCCAGACGGCCCCGTCGCCGCCGACGAAGGGCTCGACGTCGCGGATCTCCCGCCAGAGACGGCGCGAGGCCTCGACCTCGATCCGTGCGGCGCCGCCGAGGAGCCGTTCCAGCGCCTCCGCACGCGCCGCCACGGACGGGCCGAACCCCTCGAGCCGAAGCGCGGTGAGCGGCTCGGCCCCGTCGTGCGGCCCGGCGGCGATCCCCGCCGGGAGGTGCGCCGCGCCGGAGACGTCGGCCGACGAGCCCATCGCGCGGGCCATGGCCGCGACGGCCGCGGCGGGCGCAAGGCCGCGGAGGGCGAGCGTCAGCTCCGTCTCGGGCCGCGGCAGGGTCTTCACCGTCAGCTCGGCCGCGACGGCGAGCGTGCCCCACGACCCCGCGAGCGCCCGCGCGAGGTCGTAGCCGGTGACGTTCTTCACCACCTTGCCGCCGGCCTTGAAGATCTCGCCGCGGCCGGAGACGGCGGTCACCCCCAGCATGTGGTCGCGGACGGCGCCCGCCGAGACGCGGCGCGGGCCCGCAAGGTTGCTGCCGAAGGTGCCGCCGAAGGTCGGCTCGCCGCCTGTGCCGAGGAGGCGGCCGAGCCGCGGCGGCTCGAAGGCGAGCATCTGGCCCGCATCGCCGAGCGCCTCGTCGAGCTCGGCCATCGTGGTGCCGGGGCGGACCGTCAGCACCAGCTCCTCCGGCTCATAGGTGAGGATCCCGGCGTCGGCGGAGAGGTCGAGCGCGTATGCGGTCTGCCGCGGCTCGCCGACGTCGCGCTTCGTGCCGCCGCCCACCACCTCGAGCGGCTCGCCGTTCGAGAGCGCCCAGCGGACGGCGTCGCGGATCTCTTCCGCGCCGCGGGGGGTAATGGTGGTCACGCGGGCGCCACCGTCAGAAGCGCGGGACGTCGGGGAAGGGGAGCTTCCCGTGGTGGACGTGCATCCGCCCGAGCTCGGCGCAGCGGTGCAGCACCGGGAACACCTTGCCCGGGTTGAGGAGGTGCTGCGGGTCGAAGGCGCACTTCACACGCTGCTGCTGCTTCAGGTCGTCCTCGGTGAACATCTCCGGCATCAGGTCTCGCTTTTCGACGCCAACCCCGTGCTCGCCGGTAAGGCATCCGCCGACCTCCACGCAGAGCCGCAGGATGTCCGCTCCGAACGCCTCCGCCCGCTCCAGCTCTCCCGGCGCGTTGGCGTCGAACAGGATGAGCGGGTGGAGGTTGCCGTCGCCGGCGTGGAAGACGTTCGCGACGCGGAGGCCATGCTTCTCCGACAGCTCCGCCATCCCGCGCAGGACGCGCGGCAGCTCGCGCCGGGGAATGGTGCCGTCCATGCACATGTAGTCGGGCGAGATGCGGCCGACGGCGGGGAAGGCGGCCTTGCGCCCGGCCCAGAACGTGGCGCGCTCCTCCTCGCTCTCCGACACGCGAATGTGGCTCGCCCGGTGCTCGCGCGCGATCGCCTCGACGCGGGAGAGCAGGTGGTCGACTTCAACTTTCGGTCCGTCGAGTTCGACGATGAGGAGGGCGTCGACGTCCATCGGGTAGCCGGCGTGGACGAACGCCTCCGCGGCGTGGATCGCCGGCCGGTCCATCATCTCCATGCCGCCTGGGATGATGCCGGCCGCGATGATGGCGGCGACGCAGCGCCCCGCGTCCTCCGTGTCCGGGAAGCCGACAAGGACGGCCCGCGCCGTCTCCGGCGAGCGCAGGATCCGGACCGTCACCTCCGTCACCACTGCGAGAAGGCCCTCCGAGCCCACCATGAAGGCGAGCCAGTCGTAGTCGCCCGAATCGAGGTGCTTACCGCCGACGCGGATCACCTCCCCGTCAACGGTGACGAGTTCGAGGCCCAGGATGTTGTTGGTGGTGAGCCCGTACTTGAGGCAGTGCACCCCGCCCGAGTTCTCCGCGACGTTGCCGCCGATCGAGCAGGCGATCTGCGAGGACGGGTCCGGCGCGTAGTAGAAGCCCTCGCCGGCGACGGCGTTGGTGATCGCAAGGTTGGTGACGCCCGGCTGAACCGTCGCGGTGCGGTTCTCGTAGTCGATGTCGAGGATGCGGTTGAAGCGCATCATGGAGACGAGCACCGCGTCGCCGAGCGGCAGGGCACCGCCGGAGAGCGACGTGCCGGCGCCGCGGGGCACCACGCGGATGCCATTCTCGTTGCAGTAGCGAAGGACGCGCGCGACCTGGTCGACCGTCTCCGGCAGCACCACCACCATCGGCATCTGGCGGTAGGCGGTGAGCGCATCGGTCTCGTAGAGCCGCATGCCGACCTCGTCGGCGATGACGCCCTCGCCGGGGACGATGGCCCGGAGCGCCGCCACGATCTCGGCCCGGCGGGAGAGGACCGCGGCGTTGGGCGTCGGCATCGCAAGGGACATCGGCGGGGCTCCTTTGGCTTCGGCAGAGGGTGGAGCCCCCGGAGGAGGATGGCAAGCGCGGCACGACGGCCCGGTCGCTGCGGGGTGTGAGGGGCGAGGCACGCCGGTGCCTGTCGCGCGTGGCCTCTCCCGGCCCGACGGCTTCGGGTAAGCTGCCGCTGCTAGATCCCCACCGGCAATCGGAGGAGCACGGCATGTCGAAGGCGGAGATGGAGCGGCTCGCCCGCGGCTGGGTCTACGGCGGCATCCTCATGGTGCCGGTGATGATCGCGCTGATGCCGTTCCTGTTCACCGGCTTTCCACACCGGGGCGGCCTCCTCCTCGTCTACGCCGCGCTGCCGGTCTACATGATCCACCAGTTCGAGGAGCACGACCGCGACCGCTTCCGCCGCTTCGCCAACGCGCTCCTGCGCCCTCGTCACGCCGGCCTCACGCGAGAAGACGTTCTCGTCATCAACATCGGCCTCGTCTGGTATCTCCTGACCCTTGCCGTCGTGCTCGCCGCGTCCGTCAGCACCGGGTGGGGGCTAATCGCGGCCTACGCGCTCCTCGTGAACGCGCTCGCCCATATCGGCCAGGGGCTCGCGCTGCGGCGCTACAACCCGGGGCTCGGCACCGCCGTGGCAGCGTTCGTGCCGCTCGGGATCCTCATCATGCTGTCGCTGCCGGCGACGGTCGTGGAAAATGCCGGCTCGCTGGCCATCGTCCTCGCCGGCCATGCAGCCATCATCCGCCGGGCGTTCCGGCCCGGCCCCGGCGCCCGCAACCGTACGACAACCGCGGAGGCCCCGGCGCTGCCGGCCGCCGCGGAGTAGGCGGGCACCCCCCGGCCGTGCTGTCGACGGACAAAGGCCGCTGCAACCGCCCTGGGGGCGCTTCCATCGCGCCGCAGAGGCGCGCTAAAGAGCGGGCTGGACCGGGAGGCTCCCCATGCTGCGCTTCGTCGGACAACTCGTCCTCATCGCCATCGTGATCGTGCTGATCCTCGTCGTCCTTCTCTTCAAGCTGATCTTCTGATGCCGGTTCGCCTGCGCCCGGCCCGAGCGGACGACGCCGAGACCCTCCGGCGGTGGGACGAGAGACCGCACGTGCGAGAGTCGACGGGTGACGACGACCTCGCGGACTGGGACGAGGAGCTTGCGGGCGACCCCTCCTGGCGGGACTGGTGGATGGCGGAGGAGGACGGCCGGCCCGTCGGCATCGTGCAGATCATCGATCCCGCCGCCGAACCGACGCGCTACTGGGGCGACATCGGCGAGGGTCACCGCGCGATCGACATCTGGATCGGCGAAACGGACGCGCTCGGCCGGGGCATCGGCACCGTCATGATGCGGTTCGCGCTCGCCCGCTGCTTCGCGGCGCCGGACGTGCACACCGTCGTGATCGACCCGCTCGAGCGGAACGTCCGCGCGCGCCGCTTCTACGAGCGGCTCGGCTTCGAGCCCGTCGGCCCGCGCCGTTTCGGGTCGGACAACTGCATCGTCTATCGCCTCACGCGCGCCCGATTTCTTGCGCGGGCGGCGGAGTTCGGTCTAGAAGCGCCGGGCGGCGACCACCCACTTCCCTTGACGGAGCGACCGACGATGGCGGGCCATCAGACCCACGAGCATACGGCTGACCCGAACGACGTGCCGCAGGTAGACATGGCTCAGCACAAGCAGACTTACGAGGCGTTCCTCAACCTCATGAAGATCGGGATCGGCGCGGTTGCGCTGCTTCTGATCGGCATGGCAGTCTTCCTGGTCTGACGGAGCGGTGCCGGTGAAGATTGCGGTTGTTGCCGAGGCTGACGAGACGCGAGTCGCGGCGACGCCTGACGTCGTGAAGCGCTACACCGGCTGGGGCGCGACGGTCGCCGTCCAGTCCGGTGCTGGCGCGCAAGCGCGTGTCACGGACGAGGCGTTCGCGGCCGCCGGAGCCACGGTCGTGCCGACGGCGGCCGAGGCCGTGCAGGGCGCCGACATCCTGCTGACCGTCCGCCGCCCGCCCGCCGAGGCGCTTGCCGCGCTGAAGCGGGACGCCTTCGTGATCGGCGCGCTCGACCCCTACGGCGACCGCGACGGGCTGCAGGGACTGGCGAACGCCGGCGCCGCGGCGGTCGCGATGGAGCTGATGCCGCGCATCACCCGCGCGCAGTCCATGGACATCCTGTCCTCCCAGGCGAACCTCGCCGGCTACCAGGCGGTGATCGACGCGGCGGAGGTGTTCGACCGCGCGATCCCGATGATGATGACGGCCGCCGGCACCGTCCCCGCCGCGAAGATCTTCATCATGGGCGTCGGCGTCGCGGGCCTGCAGGCAATCGCGACGGCGCGGCGCCTCGGCGGTGCGGTGTCGGCGACGGACGTGCGGCCCGCCACCAAAGAGCAGGTGCTCTCCCTCGGCGCCAAGTTCATCGCGGTCGAGAACGAGGAATTCAAGCAGGCCGAGACCTCCGGCGGCTACGCCAAGGAGATGAGCGAGGATTACAAGCGCCAGCAGGCGCAGCTGATCGCCTCGCACATCGCCAAGCAGGACATCGTCATCACGACGGCGCTCATCCCCGGCCGGCCCGCCCCGCGGCTCGTGACCGCCGAGATGGTGCGATCCATGCCGGAGGGCGCGGTGATCGTCGACCTCGCGGTGGAGCGCGGCGGCAACGTCGAGGGCTCTGTCGCGGGCGAGGTGGTGAAGTCGGGCGGCGTCACCATCATCGGCTACCGCAACGTGCCGGGCCGCATCGCCGCGACCGCCTCGCTCCTCTATGCGAAGAACCTCTTCACCTTCGTGGAGGGCGTCCTCTTCGACAAGGAGACGAAGGGGCTGAAGCCGAAGTGGGACGACGAGCTCATGACGGCGACCCTCCTCACCCGGGGCGGCGCCCTCGTACACAAGACCTTCGGCGGCGCGGCCGCAGCGTGAGGAATCCATGACAGGTTGGCTCGGAGCGGCCGCCGAGACGGCGGTTGTTGTGGCGGATGCGGGCGCAGAGGCGGCGGCCGCGGCGGGCGGCGTGGACCCGACGGTCTACCGCCTCGCGATCTTCGTCCTCGCGATCTTCGTCGGCTACTACGTGGTCTGGTCGGTGACGCCGGCCCTCCACACCCCGCTGATGAGCGTCACCAACGCGATCTCGTCGGTGATCGTGGTTGGCGCGCTCCTCGCGACGGGCGTCTCCTTCGCCGACGCGGAAGGGGCGATCTGGGCGAAGATCTTCGGCTTCATCGGCCTCGTCCTCGCCTCGGTGAACATCTTCGGCGGCTTCCTCGTCACCCAGCGCATGCTGGCGATGTACAAGAAGAAGAAATGACCGGAGCGCCTCTCCGCTCCTGAGCCAGCCCTCCAGACGATGAAAACGGCCCAATGACCGCGAACCTCGCCGCCATCCTCTACCTCGCCGCCGGGGTGCTCTTCATCCTCGCCCTCCGCGGCCTCTCCCATCCGGAGACGAGCCGGCAGGGCAACTGGTTCGGCATCATCGGCATGACCGTCGCGGTCGTGACGACGCTGTGGCTCGCCTCGCCCGACATCGCCGGCTGGATCCTGATCGTGCTCGGCCTCGGAGTCGGCGGCGGCGTCGGCGCGGTGGTGGCGCGGCGTATACCGATGACGGCGATGCCGCAGCTCGTCGCGGCGTTCCACTCCCTCGTCGGCCTCGCGGCGGTGTTCGTGGCAGCGGGCGCGCTCTACGCGCCGGAAGCGTTCGGCATCGGCACGCCCGAGCACATCAAGGCGCTGTCGCTCGCCGAAATGGCGATCGGCGTCGCGGTCGGCGCGCTCACCTTTACGGGCTCGGTCATCGCGTTCGCCAAGCTCGACGGGCGGATGAGCGGCAAGCCGATCCTGCTGCCGCTCCGCCACGTCATCAACCTCACGGTCTTCATCCTCCTCATCGTCCTCATCGTCCTCTTCGTGCAGGCGGACGGGGCGCCGCTCTACCAGCGCTTCCTGTTCTGGGCGATCACGATCGGGGCGCTGATCCTGGGCGGCCTCATCATCATTCCGATCGGCGGCGCGGACATGCCCGTCGTCGTCTCGATGCTGAACTCCTACTCGGGGTGGGCCGCGGCCGGCATCGGCTTCACGCTCGGCAACACGGCGCTCATCATCACGGGCGCGCTCGTCGGCTCGTCGGGCGCGATCCTGTCGTACATCATGTGCAAGGGGATGAATCGGTCGTTCATCTCCGTCATCCTGGGCGGCTTTGGCGGCGAGAGCGCGGGGCCCGCCGGCGACCTGGGCGACCGCACCGTCAAGCAGGGCTCTGCGGAGGACGCAGCATTCATCATGAAGAACGCCGGCTCCGTCATCATCGTACCCGGCTACGGCATGGCTGTCGCGCAGGCGCAGCACGCGCTCCGCGAAATGGCCGACACGCTGAAGAAGGAAGGCGTGACCGTGAAGTACGCCATCCACCCCGTGGCGGGCCGCATGCCGGGGCACATGAACGTCCTCCTCGCCGAGGCGAACGTCCCGTACGAGGACGTCCACGAGCTCGAGGACATCAACTCCGAGTTCAGCCAGACCGACGTCGCCTTCGTTATCGGCGCCAACGACGTGACGAACCCCGCGGCGCGCGACGATCCTTCCTCGCCGATCTACGGGATGCCGATCCTCGACGTCGACAAGGCGAAGACGGTGCTTTTCATCAAGCGCTCGCTGGGGTCGGGTTATGCCGGCATCGACAACACGTTGTTCTACAAGGACAACAACATGATGCTCTTTGGCGACGCGAAGAAGATGGTCGAGGAGATCGTGAAGTCCCTCTGACGAGAGAGGCCCGCCGGAGCGGGCCCCCCTTCGTCCGCGTCGCCGAGGTCAGCCTCGGGCAGTCCCGATGTCGTACCGTCCAAATCGAGGCGGCGTCGCGTCGCCGACGGCGTCGATCAGGCACTCCGGGTAGTTCTCGCGCACCGCGGCGAGGGCTAGGAGGTGCAGCGTCGAAGCGAAGTAGGTCGTCGTGCGGAATTGGCGCACCTCATGGGGAAGGGGGGCACCACGAGACGCACATGCGGCGACCGCTGCGATCGCGCGATAGCCGGGGTCGGGCATAACCTGCCGCGTCCTCCGTCCGCCGAGTGCGACCTTGGTCGGCACGCCGCCGGACCAGGCTGCATCGAAGGCCGCGAAATACTCCGCCGGCACGCGTCCGCCGAGCGCCATGTAGAGCGGGATTCGCACCGCGTCGTAGGATGAGGCCGCTCTGAAGTTCGCCGCGGGAGCGAGGAATCGACCTCGGGCGAGGGACACCCAGTCCGGCACCGCTCCGACACCCCCCGCACCGGAGTGAACGGCGTGGGTCAGCATCAGCCCGCTCTGCCACGCTTCGATCCACGGGTACGCCGGCTCGACCGCCTCGAACAGCAGGAACGCGCCGTAGATGTAGTAGGAGAGGTTCGCCACCGGCCCGTCGGACTGGTCGCGGCCGTCGAAGCCGAACGCGGCGGGGCGGACGACCACGAAGCTTTCGTGCCGCACCAGGAGTGAACCGCCGATGGCGTGGATCAGCGGCGTCGCGCGGGCAAGATAGACAGGCTCGTTCCACTTCACCGCGCCGAGCACCAGCGCATAGGCGATCAGGATGTCGCCGTCGCTGGCGTTGTTCGGGTCGGCAAGCGGCGGGTGACGGCGCGGATCGTAAAGCCAGCTCACGAGCCCGTCCGTCCGGCCGCGCATGTGCGCGTACGTGAAACCCAGGATCCGGTCGAACGCGTCGCGGTCGTTCGCCTTCACGGCGAGGAGCATGCCGTAGCCCTGCCCCTCGCTGTGGGTGACGCCGTTCTTCTCGACGTCGACGATCCGCCCGCTCGGGTCGAGGAAGCGCCGCTTGTAGGTGGTCCACTCGCTGGGGTCGATCGAGGTGAGGAGGGGGGCGCCGCCCTCGACGCTCCGCGCGTCGTCGTCGGCCAGCACCGCGGCCGAGACGAGAGCGGCGACAAGCCCGAAGAGGGTGGCGGCGACGATGCGGACGGCGGAGGAAGCACTCGGACACATGGACAGCACCCGTCATTCGAGGACGGACGCGGAACGTCACTTGGCGCTGTGCTGGTGCCATGCCCGGTTGTGATTGCAGCTACGCTGATGGGCTCCGCGACGTGGACCGTCATTCGACAGCCGGTGATCGAGATGAGGGCTGTTCGTCGTCAACGCCCGCGAGCGGCGTGATGTTGAAACGCCCCCGCACTCCTGCGAGGGTGCCGCCGGACGATCCTGCCCGGAGGGGGAATGCCGAGCGACCTCGAGATCGCGCAGGCGGCGACGCCGCGCTCCATTGCCGCCATCGCCGAGCGGCTCGGCATCTCCGGCGACGACGTCATCCCCTACGGCCGCCACAAGGCAAAGATCGAGGTCTCGCCCGACGCTCCGCTGCGCGGCCGCCTCGTCCTCGTCACCGCGATCAACCCGACGCCGGCGGGCGAGGGGAAGACCACCACCACGATCGGCCTTGCCGACGCGCTGAACGTCATCGGGGTGAGCGCGGTCGCCTGCCTGCGCGAGCCCTCGCTCGGCCCCTGCTTCGGCGTGAAGGGCGGGGCGACGGGCGGCGGCTACGCGCAGGTGCTGCCGATGGAGGATATCAACCTCCACTTCACCGGCGACTTCCATGCGATCGGCGCCGCGCACAACCTCCTCGCCGCGCTGACCGACAACCACCTCCACTGGGGGAACGCGCTCGGGATCGACCCCGGCCGCGTCACCATCCGCCGTGCGATGGACATGAACGACCGCGTGCTGCGTGATCTTGTCGTCGGCCTCGGCGGCACGGCGAATGGCGTGACGCGACAGACAGGCTTCGACATCACCGTCGCGTCGGAGGTGATGGCGATCCTGTGCCTGTCCCGCGATGCGGCCGACCTCAAGCGGCGCCTCGCCGCGATCGTCGTCGGCGAGCGGCGGGACGGCTCCTTCGTGACGGCGGCGGACCTCAGGGCGCCGGGGGCGATGGCAGCGCTCCTCGTCGAGGCGATCCTGCCGAACCTCGTCCAGACGCTGGAGGGGACGCCCGTTCTCATCCACGGCGGTCCGTTCGCCAACATCGCCCACGGTTGCAACTCGGTGATCGCGACCCGCGCGGCGCTCTCGCGCGCCGATATGGTTGTGACGGAAGCGGGGTTCGGGGCCGACCTCGGCGCGGAGAAGTTCTTCGACATCAAGTGCCGGTCGGCGGGGCTGGAGCCTGCGGCGGCCGTGGTCGTCGCCACGGTGCGCGCGCTCAAGATGCACGGCGGCGTTGCGAAAGCCGACCTTGGCCGCGAGGATGTGGCGGCCGTCCGCGAAGGGGCCAAGAACCTCCGCCGGCACGTCGAGAACGTGCGCCAGTTCGGCGTGCCCGTTGCGGTCGCCATCAACCGCTTCAGCGCCGACACGGAGGCCGAGCTCGCCGCCGTCCGCGAGAGCGTCGCCGATCTCGGCGTCGCGGCGATCGTCTGCGAGCACTGGGCGAAGGGCGGCGCCGGGGCGACGGCGCTCGCCGAGGAGGTAATGCGGATCGCCGGCACCGGCCGCTTCACCCCGCTCTACGACGACGAGCTGCCGCTCCTCGCCAAGATCGAGACGGTGGCGAAGCGGATCTACCGCGCCGGCTCGGTCGTCCCCGCGGCGGGGGTGGAGCGGCGGCTCGCCGCGTTCGAGGCGGCAGGGTTCGGGCGCCTCCCAGTGTGCATGGCAAAAACGCAGTCCTCCTTCTCCGCCGATCCTACGAAGGTCGGCGCGCCGGAGGGCTTTCCGCTACCGGTGCGCGAGGTGCGCCTCTCCGCCGGCGCCGGCTTCGTCGTCGCCCTCACCGGCGAACTGATGACGATGCCGGGCCTGCCGCGGCAGCCGGCGGCGGAGGCGATCGACATCGAAAACGGGCGCATCGTCGGCCTCTTCTGACGGTTCCCAGCCAGCGGGGGACCGGCTAGGATCGACCCATGTCAGGGATGCAGCGCTTCTCCACCCTCCGTCTTCTCCGCGCCGGGCTCACCGGCCAGCGCGGCTGGGGGCCGCATTGGCGCAAGGCGGAGCCGAAGCGCGCGTACGACGTCGTCAGCATCGGCGGCGGCGGCCACGGGCTCGCGACCGCGTACAACCTCGCCAAGAACCACGGCATCCGCAACGTGGCGGTACTGGAGAAGGGCTGGATCGGCGGCGGCAACGCAGGGCGCAACACGACGATCATCCGCTCGAACTATCTCGAGGATGCCTCCGCCCGCCTCTACGACCGCGCGCTCACCTTGTGGACGACGCTGGGCGAGGAGCTCAACTTCAACATCATGATGAGCCACCGCGGCGTGCTCAACCTCGCCCACGACGCGGCCGAGGCGCGCACCCTGAAGCGCCGCGTCGAGGCGAACCGGCTCAACGGCGTCGAGGCGGAGTGGCTGTCGCGGGAGGAGGTGGCGAAGTTCTGCCCCGTCCTCGACACCACGGACGAGGCGCGCTTTCCCATCATCGGCGCCACGCTGCAGCGCTCCGGCGGCGTCAACCGGCACGATGCCGTCGTCTGGGCCTACGCCCGCGCCGCCTCGGCCATGGGCGTCGATATCGTCGAGAACTGCGAGGTGACGGCGATCCGCTCCGAGGGCGGCCGCGTCACGGGGGTGGAGACGACGCGCGGGGCGATCGCGACGCCGGTGGTCGCCTCCGTCGCCGCCGGGCACACCAGCGTCGTCGCGGGGATGCTGGGGCTGCGGCTCCCGATCGAGAGCCACCCGCTGCAGGCGCTCGTCTCAGAGCCGGTGAAGCCGGTGCTGCCGTGCGTCGTGATGTCGAACGCCGTGCACGGCTACGCCTCGCAGTCGTCGAAGGGCGAGCTCGTGATCGGCGCCGGCATCGACGGGCACTCGTCCTATACGCAGCGCGGCGCCTTCAACCTCATCGAGGAGCAGATCGCGGCGATCCTGCAGCTCTTCCCGCGCTTCTCGCGCCTCAAGATGCTGCGCCAGTGGGGAGGCATCGTCGACGTCTGTCCGGACGCCTCGCCCATCCTGTCGAACACCCCGGTCGGCGGCTTCTTCGTCAACGCCGGCTGGGGGACCGGCGGCTGGAAGGCGACGCCGGCCTCCGGCGAGGTGTTCGCCGACCTCGTCGCCAACGGCCGGCCGGGGCCGATCGCGGCACCCTTCGCGCTGGAGCGGTTCGTCACCGGCGCACTCGTCGCAGAGCACGGGGCGGCCGCCGTCGCGCACTGACCGACGGGTCCCGCAACGGGCGCCGCACGCACAGGAGTGACATGATGCCGAAAGAGATCCTCGTCGGCTTCTCGATCCACTGCGACGCCGTCGCGGGCTGGCTCGGCTCGTACGGCGGCGAGGATTCGCCCGGCGACATCTCCCGCGGCGTCTTCGCCGGCGAAGTCGGGATGCCCCGCCTCGTGGAGCTCTTCCGCCGGTTCGGCCTGCGCCAGTCCTTCTTCATCCCCGCCCACACCGCGGAGAGTTTTCCGCGGGAGACGGAGATGGTGGCCGAGGCCGGGCACGAGATCGGCCTCCATGGCTACAGCCACGAGAACCCTCTCGCGATGAGCCGGCAACAGGAGGAGGACGTCTTCGACCGATCGATTGAGGTCCTCACCCGCTTCGCCGGCCGCAAGCCCGTCGGCTACGTCGCGCCCTGGTGGGAGGTGAGCACCAATTCCGTCGAGATCCTCATCGACCGCGGCGTGAAGTACGACCACAGCCTCATGCATCGCGACTTCACGCCGTACTACCTGCGGGTCGGCGACTCGTGGACGCCGATCGACTACGGCAAGCCCGCCGCCGAGTGGATGAAGCCGTTCGAGCGCGGCACCGAAACGGGGCTCATCGAGATCCCCGCGTCGTGGTGGCTCGACGATCTGCCGCCGATGATGTTCATCAAGAAGTTCCCGAACAGCCACGGCTACGTGAACGCGCGCGACATCGGCGAGCAGTGGCGCGACACGTTCGACTGGGTCTACCGCGAGCACGACTACGCCGTGTTCCCGATGACGATCCACCCGGACGTGTCCGGCCGGCCTCAGGTGCTCATGATGCTGGAGCGGCTGATTGCCTACATGGCGCAGCAGCCCGGCGTCCGCTTCGTGACGCTGGAGGAGATGGCCGACGACTTCGTCGGGCGCTTCCCGCGATCGGCCTGAACGAGGTCCCATTGACAGGACAGCGCGGGCGAGCGAGGTCCGATTTCATCCAGACAACGTGAGGCGTCCCATGCTCGACCGTCCTGAGCCCGCCGCGCCGGCACCGAAGAAGAAGAAGCCGCTGTCGCGGCGCCTGAAGGCGGCCGCCAACAAGCCTGGAAAGTGGGCGTCCGTCGCGCTGCAGCGCTGGATCGCGAAGGGCTCGGCCGTGCCGGACCGCGAGCTGATCGACAAGACGGAGTTTCCCTGGATCGCCGAGCTCGAGGCGAACGCCGACGTCATCCGCCGCGAGCTCCTCGCGGTGATCGGCGACCGCGACCGCATGCCGACGATGCAGGACATCTCGAAGACGCAGCGAAAGATCATCAAGGACACGAGCTGGAAGACGTTCTTCCTCTACGCCTACGGCCTGAAGGCGGAGGCAAACCGCGTCCGCTGCCCGGAGACGACGAAGCTCATCGACAAGATCCCCAACCTCGAGGTGGCGTTCTTCTCGATCCTCGACCCCGGCGCCCACATCCGCGCCCACCACGGCGTCTACAAGGGACTCCTCCGCGTCCACCTGGGGCTGCTCGTCCCCGAGCCTCGCGAGAAATGCCGGATGCAGGTGGGCGGCGAGACGATCCTCTGGCAGGAGGGCGAGGCTGTGATGTTCGACGACACCTACCTCCACGAGGTTTGGAACGAGACGGACGGGGTGCGGGCGATCCTCCTCATCGACGTCCACCGCCCGCTGAAGCCGCCCCAAGGCGCCGTGAACCGGGCGCTGCTGAAGGTCGCCCGCCGCGCGCCGTTCGTGGCGGAGTCGGCGGCGGCGTACCGGAAATGGGAGCGGGAGTACTACGGGCGGAATGCCTGAGGGTC
>JAESGF010000212.1_pt1 | contig 35726 bp, 31 predicted proteins | sample 9269621 | NCBI WGS metagenome assembly JAESGF01 (sample SAMN14515066, study PRJNA621663) | algae metagenome | isolation source: Tolypothrix carrinoi HA7290-LM1 and co-occurring heterotrophs from dry rock... | place: USA: Makauwahi cave, Kauai, Hawaii | collected 2011-01-06
CCTAGCCAACCTCGAAACCGAGGAAGCGTAAGCACTAGGAAAGAACGCTTTCACTTACACCGTGGAGTGAGGTATGGACAAATTATCTAGCTAGTGGTAGTTCTGTCCACACATTTAGAAGCGGTTACGGCTGGATTTGCGGTTCTATTGAGGATTTTTTCGGCAATCAATATGTCTAATCCTTGGGATTTGCCTGATATTTGTAATTGCTTGAGAGTAGCAGTTTGTGGCTGGACGAAACCGCTAAAGGTTAATCCTTCTTTGCTAGCTGTGTAATTGTAGACATAAAAAGATTCGCCTTCAACCGTGCGTTGATCTGCTTTCAGGTCTAAATTGGGGGTCAAGCCAATTTGAGCTAAAATTTCTTTATCTGATAATTGACCGCGAGCAAGAATTTTTCTGGCGTCACTGGGAATTTGCAGAAATAGGGAGGAGGACATGCCAATTAAAAAATAATCATCTGACTTGCCAAAATTATCGTAGGAAGTTACAGCGTATTCTTTTGAGTCTGGTTTGTAAATTGAAACTTGTTTACCATCGGAAATTACTAGAGTAGGAGGTTTGGGTTGTTCTCCTTGTCGTGTAAAAGTAATTTCAGAGCGAAATTTGCCATCAGACTGAGCGATAGTTTTGACTTTAGCGTAAGTAGTGAAATCAATGCCTTGATTTTTAGCACTAACTAAAATCTGAGACTCAGTTTGATAGCGATCGCTTTGCAAAAAACCAGTAATAGTTTTAGCTAGTAAAGATATATCTACTGCTGTAGCTTGACTCAATTGTGTAGCAGAAGTTACTTGCAGTTTGTTAGAGGCTTGTATTGCATTGGCTTTTGGCATCACCAAGGCAACAATACTCAAAGCCGTAATAGTCATGAGAATAGGTTTCATAAGCAATTTACAATTCAGTGGCAAACAACCTCATTTTTACGATCTGTTTTGTCATATTTATGTTCCATATATTTGTATTATTAGTGCCAATTTTGACTAAAAGTTGAGAATAATTGATGTAATGATTTTATAATCTGCACAGTATTCATACTTAGCGCTAGCTAGAATCAAAGCAGGCAGCGCCGACAAGCAAATGTCTAGAAAACTTGTTAAATCTGAGCGTATAAAGTCCCGGAAACGCCTATGCTAGATCGTCGGAACCAATAGGCTGTTTGTTTCACCGGCAAAAACGCTTTCATCTAAAGGACGAAGAAAAGATGATTAACATAGATACTGCTATTGAGGCGATCGCTGCTCGTGAAATTCTCGATTCTCGCGGCAGACCGACAATTGAAGCGGAAGTGCATTTGTTAAATGGTGCTGTCGGGTTGGCACAGGTTCCTAGTGGCGCGTCCACGGGCACTTTTGAGGCGCACGAACTGCGGGATGGCGAAAAACATCGTTACGGGGGCAAAGGGGTACTCAAGGCGGTGCAGAACGTCAAGGAGGCACTTGCCCCGAAGTTAATCAACATGGATGCCTTGAACCAAGAACTGCTCGATCGCACGATGATTGCTTTAGATGGTTCGGCTAATAAATCCAATTTGGGCGCGAATGCGATTTTAGCAGTTTCCCTAGCAGCAGCCAAAGCTGCTGCGGAATCTCTGGGACTTCCCCTATACCGCTATTTGGGTGGACCTTTGGCAAATTTGTTGCCAGTACCGTTGATGAATGTAATTAACGGTGGGGCACACGCTTCAAATAATGTGGATTTTCAAGAGTTTATGATTGTCCCCATTGGTGCGTCTTCTTTCCGGGAAGCTTTACGCTGGGGTGCGGAGGTATTTGCTACTCTCAGCAAAGTGTTGGATGATAAAGGTCTACTGACCGGGGTGGGGGATGAAGGCGGTTTTGCCCCTAACCTAGAGTCGAATCAGGTTGCTTTAGAATTGTTGGTGGCAGCAATTGAGAAAGCTGGTTACAAGCCAGGTGAACAAGTCGCTTTGGCTTTGGATGTGGCAGCGAGTGAGTTTTACAAGGAAGGACAATATGTCTATGACGGTAAACCTCATTCCCCGGTTGAATTTGTTGATTATTTAGGGCAATTAGTCGATCAATATCCGATTGTATCGATTGAGGATGGTTTACATGAGGAAGATTGGCAAAATTGGCAGTTACTTACTGAGAAAATCGGTTCGCGTACTCAATTAGTAGGTGATGACTTATTTGTAACTAATGCCACACGCTTACAAAAAGGTATTGAGCAAAAATCCGCTAACGCCATTTTGATTAAACTTAATCAAATTGGTTCGTTAACAGAAACTTTGGAAACGATTGATTTAGCGACTCGCAACGGTTTTCGGTCAGTTATCAGCCACCGTTCCGGTGAAACCGAAGATACGACTATTGCCGATTTAGCTGTAGCAACTCGTGCCGGTCAAATCAAAACCGGTTCTTTGTGTCGCAGCGAACGAGTAGCAAAATATAACCGCTTGTTGCGAATTGAAGATGAATTAGGCGATCGCGCTGTTTATGCCGGTACTGTTGGAATGGGACCGAAATAAAGGTAAAAGGTAAAGGGCAAAAGGTAAAAGAAAGATATTAACTTTTGCCTTTTGTTTTTAACTTTTGTAGAGACGCGACATGTCGCGTTTCTAGGGACAAAAAAAATTGATCGCGAATTATTTACGCGAACTTAAACTTAAAGAAGTTCTGAAAGTTAGGCGTTAGTTTGTATGTCGGATAACGCGCTCAAACTCTTGAACAGCATCATACTGGTCAGGCATTGCAATATATTGCAATAACAAATTTGGGTCTAAACCTGGGAAAAATCCACTTTGGTTTACTTCTTCATATTCACCTTGTTCGGTAAGGCGATATATTTTTATTTCATTCTTTTTCCAAAACCAAACTTCAGGCACTTTTTTAGGCTTATAAAGTTCCTTTCTGTTGATGGTTCCACTGGTGATAATAATTTCAATAACAATGTCTGGGGTTTCTTTATCAGTGCCGATACAATAAGACTCATCAGGTGTGCCAGAAGCATATCCAGGTTCTTCCAGGGTGAAACCGCCGCGTTTGTAAAACCGAATGCCTTTTACTTTCATGTAAGCTTCTAGTAACAAACCAAGGGTGCTTTTGACTTTTTCATGTTTATCTCCAATCGGCGACATAATTTCTAAAATTCCTGATAAATAAGACAGTCGGACATTACGGTTATCCTTTAGCTGTGCTTCAATACCTTTGAATTGCTCCCAAGAAACATCAGGCAGAGTTACCAGTTTTTCTTGTGTGGATTGTTCTATAAGTGGGATACTCATATCAATACTTCCTTAAAAAACTAAAGTTCTGCTCAATTTTCCATCGAACATCACACACAAGAGTGTACGTCCGTATGAATAATAACTGCTATATTTAATAATCATAAAATTGAATGGTAAGTATCTTTACCAGTCTCAGGTAGCAAGATTAATCGCTGATTAATTACATCAGGTTGCAATCCTAGTTCTTCAAGTGGAATTACACCCAAAAATATATTCTCTCCACCTGGTAATTCAGTACAGGTGAATTCACCTTTTCTTCCTTCTACTGTTAGACTTACCCGCTTAAAAAGACGTGTTTTACAGATACCCGCTGCGGTTTTAACATCTATTTCTCCGGCAAGCGGTAAGCCTAACTGAGCAATAATATTTGCTGGTAGACAAAGACGGGTTGCGCCTGTATTAACTAAAACATTATCTAGAGTAATAGAGCGAATTTGTTCGCTCGGAGTAAAACCCCGTTCTGCTAATATTTCATCGACTAAATTACTTAGAGTAATTGTAGTAGTGATAATTCCCATCTTGTTACTAGATTTAGTCATGATTATTAATTCATGATTGAGGAACTAGAGAGAAAGTAAATAGATTTTGTCAACAAAAATCATCAATTGTGGGCACCGAAGTAGAGTTAGGAGTTAGGAGTGATGAGTTATGAATTAAAAACTCCTGTACAGACGCGACATGTCGCGTCTGTACAATTTCTAACTCCTAACTGATTTAAGGATAAAATCCCAACTTGGGTAATCCCAAGGTTTCATCCCAGCCCATCATAATGTTCATACATTGGATAGCTTGACCTGCCTGACCTTTAATTAAGTTATCAATTGCTGACATAACAATCACGCGACCGGTGCGCGGGTCAACTTCTAAACCGATATAACAAAGATTACTACCGCAAGCCCATTTTGTTTGGGGATATTCGCCAGTTTCGCAAATTCTCACCCAAGGAGAGTTACGGTAAAAGGCTCTAAAAATAGTAATTAAGTCGTCTCGCACTAAGCCGGGATCGCGGAGGGTGGCGTATACGGTAGCTAAAATACCCCGCACCATTGGGATAAGGTGGGGTGTAAATTGAATCATAACTTCATGCCCCGCCAAATCACTGCAAATCTGCTCAATTTCCGGGGTGTGGCGGTGACGGGCGACACCATATGCCCCTAGAGAGTTGTCTGCTTCGGCTAGCAAGAAGTTGATTTTCGCTTGCCGTCCGCCGCCGGAGGTGCCAGACTTAGCATCGACAATGGCGGTTTCGGGGACGATTAAACCTTGCTTCAAAAGTGGCGAAAGTGCCAGAAGGCTGGCGGTAGGATAGCAGCCGGGACAGCCAATTAACTGCGCTTCGGCAATGCGCGAGCGATACAATTCCGGTAAGCCATAAACTGCTGTCGCAGCTGTGGCGTTATCGTTTCTCTGTTTGCCATACCAAGTTGTGTAAGTTGTCAAGTCACTGAAGCGGTAATCTGCACTGAGATCGAGTACTTTACATTTTTTTTCCAACAGTTTTGGAGTCATTTCGCAAGCCAGACCATTTGGAAGAGAAAGAAACACCACTTCAGTGCGATCGCCGATAATTTCTGGATCTACCTCCTCAACTGGTAAATTAACTGCATGAGCCAAATGAGGGTAAAGTTCGCCAAACGGTTTGCCAGCGCTACTCTCGCCACCTAAATAAACAACTTCGACTTCTGGATGATCCATCAGTAGTCGAACTAGCTGTACTCCGCCGTAGCCTGACGCGCCAACAATGCCAACGGGTACGCGTCTTAAATTGCCCATGATATCAAATCCTTATCCGATGAATGATTAATTCGTTATTGGCTATCAACTATCATCAACTAAATGCGACCATTCGCATAACTGTTATTTAGCCGCCAAACTGGGGAATGGGGAATGGGGCATGGGGCATGGGGCATGGAAAGAATCGTATTACAACGCGCATCACGAAAAGCCGCTTCTTTAATTCGAGCGTGCCCATTGCCCATTGCCCATTGCCCATTGCCCATTGCCCATTGCCCAATTACCAATGCCCAATGCCCCATTCCCCATTCCCCCTTAAAGGTTGTACAATCGAAAAGTAGGTTTTGTTAAAAAAATTTACGTTGGTCGTTGGAAATACTCTGTGTCGCAGTCTTGGACCACATCCTCAACTTTTGAATTTGACTTGATTGATGCCGCTTTAGCAGACCTGAAAGCCGGTCGCTCTGTGGTGGTAGTAGATGATGAAAATCGAGAAAATGAAGGCGATTTGATTTGCGCCGCCCAATTTGCTACCCCGGATATGATTAATTTTATGGCGGTGGAAGCGCGAGGGCTGATTTGTTTGGCGATGACAGGCGATCGCCTTGATGAACTTGACTTACCATTAATGGTAAGCAATATTACAGACACTAATCAAACTGCTTTCACTGTCAGCATTGATGCTGGTCCTCATTTAGGTGTCAGTACTGGCATTTCCGCAGAAGACCGCGCTCGTACTATTCAAGTAACCCTCAATCCAGCTACACAGCCTTCAGATTTACGTCGCCCCGGTCATATTTTCCCGATTCGTGCCAAGCAAGGCGGTGTACTAAAACGCGCCGGACATACAGAAGCGGCGGTTGATTTAGCTCGATTATCTGGGCTATATCCAGCCGGGGTAATTTGTGAAATTCAAAACCCCGATGGCTCGATGGCGCGATTGCCTCAGTTATTTGAGTATGCTAAACATCATAAGCTGAAAATTATTAGCATTGCCGATTTAATCAGTTATCGCCTGAAACACGATCGCTTGGTTTATCGCGATGTCGTGACCAAATTACCGAGTCAGTACGGTCAATTTCAAATATATGGCTACCGTCACACCTTGGATAATACTGAACATGTCGCGATTGTCAAAGGCGACCCAGCTACCTTTAAAGATGAGCCTGTAATGGTGCGAATGCATTCAGAATGCTTGACGGGTGACGCTTTAGGTTCTCTGCGCTGTGATTGTCAATTGCAACTGCAAGCCGCTCTGAAAATGATTGAGCAAGCGGGTAAAGGTGTCGTAGTATACTTGCGGCAAGAAGGGCGGGGCATCGGCTTGATTAACAAGTTGAAGGCTTACAGCTTCCAGGATATGGGACTGGATACAGTCGAGGCAAACGAGCGTTTGGGATTTCCCGCCGATTTGCGAGATTATGGTATGGGAGCGCAAATGCTGATGGATTTGGGCGTGCATAAGATTCGCTTAATTACCAATAATCCGAGGAAAATAGCAGGTGTTAAAGGCTACGGATTGGAAGTAGTCGATCGCGTACCGTTGTTGATTGAGGCAAACGATTACAATTCTTATTATCTGGCTACAAAGGCGAGAAAGCTGGATCATATGCTGTTGCAGACTTATCTGGTAACAGTAGCGATTCATTGGCAAGATGACCCAGAAGCTGTTACCGAACGTTATGAACGTTTAGAGAAGCTGCGGCATTTAGCGAAAAGCCATGATTTATTGTTGCAAGAAGAAGCGCGTCCGTTAGCGATCGCTTTATTTGACAAACCATCTTTAACTGTACATTTGGGTTTCGATCAACCGCAACTGGCTGCACCTGATTGGTATCAGCAAAACAGTCATCCTTATGTACAGGCGATCGGTCAAATACTTGACAATTTGGCAACTTTGCCTTATGTTGATAAGTTTGAATTTATGATTTCTCCAGGGATTGATCCTTTGAGTCATTTGCAAGTGCAATGCGATCGGCAAACCTTTCCTGATGGAACTTTACCTTCATCGATTTGTTGCGAACAACTGAAGACGCAAACAATTTATAGTTTTAGTCAAATGCAGCCCCAAGACGCATAAATTGAAAGTCAGTAGACCGAAAAGTTTTGCGTTAGCGTTCGCGCAGCGTTCCGCAGGAAAGCTTACCGAAGGTATCGCTGTGTGATGATAATCAGCACTGCTAGATGGCGAACTATTTGGTTGAAACTTCAGGCGATCGCGCATAGGTAACTGCAAAAGCAAATCCCTTGAGAATTTGTAAAACGCTGTACAGTTCCCTGGCATTCGTAAACGGGGCGAACACCCGTGACAAGTCGTACTGTGGCGTACCTGCCTGTACCACCTTGATAAACAAAATATCGTCCCCATTCGTCACCATGCCAAATACGGGCAGATTGGGGTTGGGGTTCGCCATCAGATACGCCAAGGCTTGCGGTACTGCCGACCAAACCGACAGGGTGGTTTTTTTCGATTCCACCACCATGACCCAGAACCGATCTTGCAGGACGAGAACATCAATTCGTCCGCGCAGAATTTCCTCGCCATCATCCAGCACCAATTCTACCGCTGCTTCAGCCTTAATCTTAAAAGGAGGATCGTAGAATCCTGCAATACGCTGTATTGGTGACACTAGCAACAGCATGACCGTCCCTTCCAACAAATCACCCCCGGCACGATGATAAAGATACCTGCGCCGCACGACATCTAAGGAGGATTTGTCCGCTTCGGTAATTTCTGGTAATCCAGCAGACCACTCTTGGAAAAACTGCCCAGACTCAACACGGACGAGACCAAATCGGGTTTCTGCGTCCGTTAAGCTGGTAATCGCCTCTGTAATCGCTGCTGCCTGCGTCATGGTTATTTACCCCCAGTAGCCTTGAGAACGGCGTATCTTAATACTTCTTCATATTATAGTTTTGGAAAATCTTAAGCCCATACAAAAAGTAAATCTAAGACAAAACCAGGTAATATATCTTCTCCAGATAAGCTTGTAGGAGACTCTAATACTTCTTTTTGTTGTCCTTGTCTATAAATTTCAACACGGCGAGTTTTTCTATCAATTAGCCAACCTAACTTTACACCTGCATTCATATATTCTTGCATTTTGGCTTGCGTTTCACTCAAACTATCGGATGGGGACATTAACTCCAATACAAAATCGGGAGCGATAGGAGGAAACTTTTCGCGTTGTTTTGATGTAAGTGCATTCCATCGTTCTAATTTTATCCAAGATACATCGGGGGAGCGATCCGCACCATTGGGGAGTTTAAAGCAGGTGGAGGAGTCGAATACTTCTCCAAGTTTTGTTTGACGGTTCCAAATTACAAAATCCGTAATAATCGATGCATTACATTTTCCTGTTTCTCCTCCGGTTGGTGACATTATAATTAGTTCTCCAAAAGCATTACGTTCAAATTTGACATCGGGATTATCACGACACAGTTGATAAAATTGGTCGTCGCTAAGTTTGAGGACATTATTAAAGTTGATGGTAATTGCGGTCATAACTGTGCTTACATATAAGTATAAAATTGCTTTGGGCAACAAACTAGGCTTTAATTTTAGCTTTCTTACTTCATTTTTGCGTTCTTGGTTGCTGAGTCATTATTCACTTACTTGACGAAAGTTATGAAGTAAGTTGAGAAACTTCTGTTGATCAAAACTTCTGGGATCGATTCGTGTTCCAGAACGATCTACTAGATGATGGGTGGTAATGCGATCGTCTGGCACATCACTTTGAGCGATTAACCAAGCTAGAGAATAATATTGAGCATCAGTATAACCGCTATGAATTGGTTCTGTGTCAGTCCAACCGTCTGGTGGGGTTTCTAAAGAAACGTGATAAGCAAAGTTATTTACAGATGGTGGTAAATTAGCATTAGTTTTCACGCTTTCTGAACCGTTAGCACTATCAAATACTGAATTCGCTGCACCATAAGCGCGTTTATCTGGTGGAACTGTATAAATAACTGTTCCATCTAACTTAATCATCGCGTGGTAACTCGCTTGCACGTTTTCGTCGGTATGAGGTGTTTGAAAAAAATTAATGGCGCTGGAGGCAGAATTAGAAGTTTCATGGAGTACTATAATCGGTAGATTGTTGACAGGTACACCATTAACGTCTTTGGTATAACGCTCTCCGTAGTTGCTTGGATCTGCCCAAGCAATCTCATATCTGGGTCTGTACTTTGTAAAAGCCGCAGTGGTTTTGAACAGAGATTTGGGAGGATTTGCAGTGCTGCTTGGTTTGATCGGCGATCGCATTTGCGCGTTTGGATATTGACTCCAAGAAGCGATGCCTGCGGCGGGCTGCGCCAACGCACTTTCTGGTGTATTATTTTCTAGTTGTGTAGTCCCAACAAGCAGCGCCACAATCAAAGCGACAAATATCAGAGAAATTAGCATTACTCTGGTTGCCCAGTCCTTAAAATTCATTATTTTATAATTAAATAATTAATCAAAATAATCCTAGTATCTTGATTTTAATTAAAAATAGGTTACTAGGATACTAATAAAAAATTACCAAGTTGCACACTTTTTTCTCAAGTATTAGTCACTTTTTTACTTGTTGAATCAATAAAGCTAATAATTTCACTCACACTTTTTTTAAATTCTCTACTAAATTCCCTACATTTATCGTAGTAGTTACTTAATAATTGAATACCTTGTTCTGTTGATTTTTCTAATATATTATAGGCTTGAGCAATTTCAGCGTCTAACTTATAGATATTTTCGATTAGTGGAGTTAACTTTTCATATTTATTTTTATTTAATGCTGCAATCAACATATGAGCTACAACAATTTATGTAAGTATTACTTTCATTTCTTCATCGTATTTCAACATATCTTATTTTGTAAAATTAGTAGATGTAAACTTTGCTTTCCACGTAAACCAGGTCATTACATGTAATCCAATACTTAGTTTTTTTGTAAGTTCTACAATTGCTAAACGAATATCTTTTTGCCTATCATCTTCTCTTAGTTGAAGCCATCTATTATTGTCATCAGCCTTAGCACGAAGCCACTTGTCATATTCTAAGCGTGATTGTCTCCAACTAGTTAATAAAGCAACAGATAAGCCAGAAATAGCAGCAATTGCTGCTCCTATAATTACTGCTACTGGTTCATTCACAATGTATTACCTCAAAACAGCAAGACTGTACTAATACGGTTTTATGTATGCGCTAAAAAGTTAGACTAACTGTTATAATTCTTACCAAAAATTACTTTAGATCAAATTTACCAAATCCATCTTTATTTACAACAAATTTTTACACTACCGCTCTTACATCACTCTGGTCAAATAAAAATCTCAGCAAACTTTTAAATAATCGCACCTTTTTCCGCTACTCGGTTCATTTCTCTAATTGCCTTTTCTAAATTAGAAAAATGATGAATTGCTAAAATCCTGATAACTGCATCCACAGATGCGGAAGGTAGAGGAATATCTTCTGCATAACCACTAATTGATTGAACTTGTGGATGTGGGATAGATTGCGATCGCATCACGGATGAAGGTTCTACCGCATAAACGTAAAATCCTCGGTCTGCAATTGCTCTACTATAACCTCCAGTACCAGCACCAATATCGGTGATCGTACTTTTGTTTGATAGACGTAGTAAATTTACTACTGAATTGACTATCCGAGAATCCGGAACACGAGACTTTGAGTAGATTTTACCAATATCATCATAAATAGACATTTTTTTAACACTAAGTTGCATATGTGAAAGAGGCTGTCAAGCAACTTGCTTCTGGGTTCCTCAGTTGTTATACCTAATTTACACAATCTTTATAGACACTTATTTTGAATAAATACTTCCGAAGCGCAAGAAATTGAGGAAAATATTAAATTAAGTGGAGTATCACTCGACTTATGTAAATTATTCTAGGAGAATATGACTCATTCCTTTCTAGAACGCTTGCACAGTCCAGACCGTCCGGTTCTCGTCTTCGATGGGGCGATGGGAACGAATTTGCAAACGCAAAACCTCACCGCTGAGGATTTCGGTGGTCCTCAGTACGAAGGTTGCAACGAATATCTCGTCCACACCAAACCCGAAGCTGTCGCTAAGGTTCACCGCGATTTTCTCAGCGCTGGTGCAGATGTCATCGAAACTGACACTTTTGGTAGTGCGTCAATTGTACTTGCTGAATACGACTTGGCAGACCAAGCATACTACCTAACTAAAACCGCCGCAGAATTAGCAAAGCGTGTCGCTGCTGAATTTTCCACCCCAGAAAAACCCCGCTTTGTCGCCGGTTCGATGGGACCGACAACGAAGTTACCTACCTTAGGACATATTGACTTTGACACGATGAAAGCGTCTTTTGCTGAACAAGCAGAAGGACTTTGGGATGGTGGTGTCGATTTGTTTATCGTCGAAACTTGTCAAGATGTGCTGCAAATCAAAGCCGCGCTGAATGCAATTGAAGAAGTCTTTGTGAAAAAAGGTGATCGCCGTCCGGTGATGGTTTCTGTGACAATGGAAACTATGGGGACAATGTTGGTCGGGACGGAAATTAACGCCGTTGTCACCATTTTAGAACCGTATAAAATTGACATTCTCGGTCTGAACTGCGCTACCGGTCCAGACTTGATGAAACCACACATCAAATATCTCTCGGAACATTCGCCTTTTATCGTTTCCTGTATTCCCAACGCGGGTTTACCGGAAAATGTCGGCGGTCAAGCACACTACCGACTGACACCGATGGAATTACGGATGTCATTGATGCACTTTGTTGAAGATTTGGGTGTCCAAGTGATTGGGGGTTGCTGTGGGACGCGTCCAGAACACATTCAACAAATGGCAGAAATTGCCAAAGACCTGAAGCCAAAAGTTAGACATCCGGAACTTGAACCAGCAGCAGCGTCAATTTACAGCACGCAACCCTACGACCAAGATAACTCGTTCTTGATTGTCGGCGAACGTCTCAACGCCAGCGGTTCCAAAAAATGCCGCGATTTGCTCAACGCGGAAGATTGGGATGGACTCGTTTCAATGGCAAGGGCACAGGTCAAAGAAGGGGCACACATCCTCGATGTCAACGTCGATTACGTGGGACGTAATGGCGAACGAGACATGCACGAATTGGTTTCGCGCATTGTCAATAATGTTACGCTGCCTTTGATGCTCGACTCCACCGAATGGGAAAAGATGGAGGCAGGTTTAAAAGTTGCCGGCGGTAAGTGTTTGCTCAATTCCACCAACTACGAAGACGGTGAACCGCGCTTTTTGAAGGTGTTGGAGTTGGCGAAAAAGTATGGTGCTGGTGTAGTCATTGGCACTATCGATGAAGATGGAATGGCGAGAACTGCTGAGAAAAAATTCCAAATTGCTCAACGTGCTTATCGTCAAGCTGTAGAATTCGGCATTCCGGCAACAGAGATATTCTTTGATACGCTTGCTCTCCCGATTTCCACGGGGATTGAAGAAGACCGGGAAAACGGAAAAGCGACAATAGAAGCGATTCGGCGGATTCGTCAAGAATTGCCGGGAAGTCATGTAATTTTGGGTGTATCGAATATTTCCTTCGGTTTAAACCCAGCAGCGCGGGTGGTGCTGAACTCGATGTTTTTGCACGAAGCGATCGCAGCGGGAATGGATGCGGCGATCGTTAGTCCTAACAAGATTTTACCACTTTCTAAGATTGAAGAACGCCATCAAGAAGTTTGCCTTCAGTTGATTAACGATCAGCGGAGGTTTGAGGGTGATGTCTGCGTTTATGATCCGTTGGGAGAATTGACAACATTATTTGAAGGAGTGACAACGAAACGCGATCGCTCTTTGGATGAAAGTCTCCCCATCGAAGAACGTTTGAAGCGTCACATCATCGACGGTGAACGCATCGGTCTAGAGGAACATCTGCAAAAAGCTTTAGAACAATATCCCCCCTTACAGATTATAAACGTCTTTTTGCTCGATGGGATGAAAGTTGTCGGTGAATTGTTCGGATCCGGGCAAATGCAGCTACCTTTCGTATTACAATCAGCGGAAACTATGAAAGCGGCGGTTGCTTTTTTAGAACCGTTCATGGAAAAGTCAGAATCAGGCAATAACGCCAAAGGAACGTTTGTTATCGCTACCGTAAAAGGCGATGTTCACGACATTGGTAAAAACCTGGTGGATATCATCTTGTCAAACAACGGTTACAAGGTGATTAATTTGGGGATTAAACAGCCGGTGGAAAATATCATTGAAGCATACGAAAAGCATCAAGCTGATTGTATTGCGATGAGTGGTTTGCTGGTGAAATCCACCGCTTTCATGAAGGAGAATTTGCAGGTTTTCAATGAAAAGGGAATTACTGTACCGGTGATTTTAGGTGGTGCAGCGTTGACTCCTAAATTTGTCCATGACGATTGCCAAAACACTTACAAAGGTAAAGTCGTTTATGGCAAAGATGCATTTTCTGACTTGCATTTCATGGATAAATTAATGCCGGCAAAATCCCAAGGACATTGGGATAATTTGCAGGGATTTTTGGGTGAAGCTGAAGACAACTCAGGAAATGGGCATAAAGAAGTAGCAGAAGAGAAAGCCAAACAAGAAACTGATGAACCTAAGGTAATAGATATTCGTCGTTCGGAAGCGGTGACGGTGGATATTGAACGTCCGACACCACCTTTTTGGGGTACGCAATTATTGCAACCTGGGGATATTTCTTTGGAGGAGATATTCTCTTATTTAGATTTGCAAGCTTTGATTGCGGGGCAATGGCAATTCCGCAAGCCAAAGGAACAATCGAAGGAGGAATATCAGGCTTTTTTGAATGAGAAGGTGTATCCGATTTTGGATAGTTGGAAGCGGCGAATTATTGAGGAGAATTTGTTGCATCCGCAGGTGATTTATGGGTATTTTCCTTGTCAAGCTGAGGGGAATACGCTGTATGTTTATGATACGAACCGCGTTGGCGAAGCCTCTCGAAGAGAAGACGCGAAGGACGCGAAGGTAAGAGCTAGTTTTGAGTTTCCCAGGCAGAAGTCGTTGAGGAGGCTGTGTATTGCTGATTTCTTTGCGCCGAAGGAGTCGGGGGTAATTGATGTGTTTCCGATGCAAGCGGTGACTGTGGGTGAGGTTGCGACTGAGTTTGCTCAGAAGTTGTTTGCAAATAATCAATACACTGATTATCTGTATTTCCACGGTTTGGCTGTGCAGGTTGCAGAAGCGCTGGCTGAGTGGACGCACGCTCGAATACGGCGTGAGTTTGGGTTTGCGGCTGAGGAACCGGATAATATTCGGGATATTTTGGCGCAGAGATATCGCGGTTCGCGGTATAGTTTTGGCTATCCGGCTTGTCCGAATATTCAGGATCAGTACAAGCAGCTGGAGTTGTTGGGAACTGATAGGATTAATCTGTTTATGGATGAAAGTGAGCAGATTTATCCAGAACAGTCTACAACGGCGATTATTTGCTATCACCCGGTAGCGAAGTACTTTAGCGCGTAGTACCCCACCCCCTACCCCCTCCCCGCACGCGGAGAGGGGGAGAAACAAAAGTTAAGAAATTTAAATGGCGTTGCTGATTGAAAATATGAATTAGTCTCACGCAAAGGCGCAAAGACGCAAAGTTACAAAGAAAAAGAAGCATAATTTTATAATTTCATATTTTGATTCACCAACGCCAAGAAATGTAGAAATGTAGGGTGTGTTGTCGCACAGCGCAACGCACCGTCAATAATTCAAGATGCCATAACATACCCTACTAAGACGCGGTAAGCTTGTAATGCAGCTTCTTTGACGGGTTCGGGAACGATGGGGAAAGTGCTGAGGATGTAGGCAAATTCTTCTTCAGTTAAGCCGTAGAGATGGGCTATCATTCCGTCGAGTTCAGCACGGAGTTTTGCTCTTTCGCTTTCGTTGGTGACACCGTTTGCGTGGGAACCTAGTCCGACTTCTTGCGCGAGTTCGTCAAATTCTGGGGTGGTGCAGATGAGTTTGGCTGCGCGTTGTACGATTTCAGAGAAGTAGCGATCGCTTTCTGTTAGACGTGGAACAGGTAATTGGTAAACATAGAACATATTGCAATGTGCCGTCACTTTTTGGCGAATTATAAAATCGCAAGCAAAGCTATTTAGTACAGCGCAGATAAACAATAATTCCTTTTGATTGCTAAATGGCTTTGAGACAATTAGTGTATTACCTGCAAAAACATTAGGAGGGATAATTCCTGCAATCATAGTTCGGAAGTTAGTAGCATTTGCTACGTCCCTAAATCCTATACGATAACTTTGATAATCTAATTTTTTACCGTTATCTGTCTCATTTTTTCCTAATAAAGCTTCCCTACCTTTTTTCTCATCTATCCAATATCTTGGTTCAGCAAAAAGGTGAGTGAATTGATGAATCATCTTACCTTCGTAAAGAGGTAGCCTTCCTTTTACAATTTGTTTGTTAAACAAATAGCTATCACTTGTCATGTTTAATTCTTGCTTGAGCGATAGATTCCAGTTATCCTCAATCTTTTCACCCAGTAACGCAAACTGAGTTACTTTCTTAGCTATGCGAATATCAATTTTATTTTTCAACTCCATTACTGATAGAGAATCCGGAGAGAGCTTACGCACTAAATCAATATTAATTTTCAAGCTATCTTCACGCGGAAATCTTTGAAGTTCCTGGACATCAAGACGCATAAAAGCAGATGGAAATTCTTCTGTTTTACCACCTTTTTCAAAAGTAAGGACAGTGAACTTAAAACGACTATCGACACCTTCAAAAATTTGTTTACGATTCTCAAAGCCGAATAATCCGGTGACTGTAGTTTGGCTAAAGAGCATTTCTCGCAGTTGCTTAGTTCCCAAGTCAGTATAAATACCGCTAGGAATAACAATTCCACACTCAGCACCAGGACGCAGCAGATTGAAACACTGTTCGACAAACAAAAAGTATAGGTTAATCTTTCGTGCTACACTTCTACCACCTATTTCTGAACGCTGATTTTTATATTGTTCAGATTTCTTAAAGTAAGCGCTTACGTGAGGATAACTACTACAATATTCTAACCAAGCTGTTTGAATTTCTACATCTTGCAGGAAATTTTCACGTTGCTTAGACCAAGATAAAATATCTAATTTTTTCTTCTGTATTAAATTGTCATATTTGGAAAAAAATTCTTTCTCATCAGTCTGAAATACTTCCCAAGGTGGATTAGTAATAATCGCATCAAAACCACCCCTTTCCAAAACCTTGTCAAAGTGATAACCCCAGTGAAAAGGCTTCAAAGCAGCAATATCATCAACTTTCAAAACACGCTTCTTAGGTTTCCCAGTTAACTGAAATTCCTCGTATTTAATACCCAGTTTTTGATTAAACTCATCCAACAATAAAAAATTTAACTTCTTTTGCGATTCTTTATTCAGGTTGTCAATCGATTTCCGCAAATTTAACAACCTTCCATCTTGATGCGTTCCCACTTCTCCACCAGGAAGTTTTTCCTCACCAGGAATAAAAGCGTGTTTTTTGTAAAGTTCAATCGATTTATTCTTCTCTTCGAGAATTTTTTTGTAATTATTTGCTGTCAACTGCTGTAATAAATTACCTTGTTTAGTATTTCCTACTGTATCAAAAGCAGTTTCATCGACTTTAATTAATCCAATCAGCGAATTACCCGCCATAATATTAAAATCAATATTAGGTAGCGGTTCTAATTCATCGACATTGTGAGCAGAAGAAACCAACGCTAAGAAAAGACGCAATTTTGCAATTTCCGTTGCTTCCTCCATGATGTCTACACCAAAGAGGTTATCAGTTACAATCCGCTTTTTAATAAAATAAGATAGCGATTGATGAGATTTTTCTAAATCTTGAAGTTCTCTTTTTAGTTTTGCATCTCCCATCAATTTAATCGTGCCAATTACCGCACTGTAAACTTGAATTAGCGTCTTCATCGCTGCCACAAGAAACGCACCCGAACCACAAGCCGGGTCAAGAATCGATAAATTGGGGAGAATATCTTTAATCAGTAAACGACAGACATTAGCATCTAGTTTGAGAAAGAGTTCATTAATATCTTCAAAAGGTTTATACTTATCTGAAATAGAATAATTTACGCGGTCTACAATTAATTTGTGAATTGTTCTGTCACAGAGGTATTCAGTTATTTGCGGTCTAGTATAGTAAGCGCCAAACGCTTTTTGGTTAATGTATTTTTCAAAAATGTACCCTAAAACATCCGGGTTAATTTCATCATCTTTACCCTCTGGGGTGTCATCCAAATTCCAAGAATAACGCCCAAAGAAATCTAAAACTTTCTCAAACGCTTCATCCGCTATGACAATATTATACTCTTGTTCAATGCGATGTCTTAAAAATAATCCACCATTTAAGTATTTAATATTTCCTACTAAAGCTTGTACAGATGGGTTGCGGTCTATCTCTGGTTTAGCAAAAGATTCAAAGAATAATACTTGCAAAAAGGTGTTATAATAAAGATTATCGCCTTGCTGTTTGCTTTCTTTTAGCTTGTTTTGCAGATAATTTAAATCACCATTATTAATAAAACCCTTACGTTGCAGAAAATAAACAAACATCAGGCGATTGAGAAGCACCGATGCATACCAACGTCGGTCATGAGTATTATTAATGCCTTTAACGTAGGCTAAAAACTGCTTGTGCTGTTCTTGAAATTCCTTATAAAACTGTTTAGTTACTCGTTCAACATCAAAAGCTTTTTGCAGTCGATAAGCAATTTCTACAACAGTCGGTTCACTGTTTTCTAGTTCAGTGATATCAATAACCAGAGAACCAAGTTTACTTAAAAATAAATCTCCTGGTTGACCTTTTACATATAAATGGTCACGAATAAAGCTTTTATTTTCTTCCCGCTTTACCCAATACCAAAGACTGCGGGTGCGTTTATTATCAATAAAAATCAGCAGATTTTCAGCTTTTAATTTAGTAATTTCTTGGTAAATAGCAGCGCGAATTTTAGCTTCTGGAATTTCACCATCTGCTGCGCTGACTTCATAAACAGCTACACCTGATATCTCTGCAATACATTTGTACTGAAAAATCTTGCCCTCAATTTCCAAGGTTACAGCCTTTCTGCGTATCGGTTGTGACCAACCCAACTCCTCGATAAACAAATCCTCGAATTCAAAGTTATAGAGTAAATCGCGTGTCTGTTTAAAATTGAGTGCCATAGTATATTTAGCCTATTTCAGAAAAATAAAATTTTTCAGCATGACGAATCCGCCCGAAAAAGCTTTAAACTTCGGGCTGGAGAGGTTTATTTCAAGAATGAAAAATGTAAGAACTTTACAGGCGATCGCCCTGTATCTGTAATAGCCGCTATAATTACACTAAGGCTGAGTACAATTACTGAAATAAGCACTTTGAGTGTAAATACTTAAATCGTAAATGTATATACTGATAATTTCAGGGTACTTTAAGTTAAAATTTTTAATTCAGTGTCAAAACTAAACCACAATCATTGTTCTTACCTCAGCACCACTTAGCTTTGGGGAACTTTGGGAAATTACTGAGGTAAATAAATCAACTTGTCAATCTCTGCATTATTTGCTGTGCGACTTCGTAATCTTCATTAATCAAATAACAAAAGTGATAGTAACTAGCTAAATAAAAATCACAGCCAAATTTTTGATAGCGGTCTGCGACAGCTAGAAAACCATATCTTGCACCCCATGCATCTTTAAACCAATCTTCGTAAAAAGAATCATGCAAATAAAGCGTTATTGTCTTTTCATCAGCACTGGGAATCAAACGAATTAATTCAATATGGGGATGATGAGAACGGCTGACTGGTAAAAGTATGTCAAAACCATTAAAGTTGATAAAATCCGCTAAATCATCTTCAGTCATTTCATAATATGAAGACGATTCTGGTAAAATAATAAAATTTCGCCAAGTCATCCAAAATTCATGCTTGGCATCAAATCCAGGGTCAATATCCAACCGCCAATTGTCTTCTTGACAAAGGTCATCGATGACTTCTTTTGGTAATGCTAAATTCATCAGAAAATTACCCAAGTAGACAGCATTAGTATTATTGTACTATTAATGCGTCCAACCAATTTCTGCCACCATTGATAACAGTTTTTCGTTCTGGCTGTAGGTAACACCAATTCTCTCTGATGTTGAGTATATGTAGGGTGCGTTAGCCTAACCGCATAACACACCCTACCACTCTTTCTGTGTCCAAATTTATAAATGTTTATATGAAGTTTGTTTGCATTATATTTTTACAACGTCACTTTTCCGGAAATAATCCCAGCGAACAAATAATTGATGGTTCTCTTTTCTCTACTTCTTCACTGACAATACATAAACGGTCATCCATCCGCAGGGCTACTATCAATTCTGCCAATTGCTGATTATTAATACCGCTTCTTAATTGCCGATTTAAAGTATCAATTGCTGACTGTCTTAACGGGTAACGATAAATATCATCAATTGCCTTTAGCAGTTCTTCAGTAATAAATAACGTCTCCTTCATTTCCTGAACATAACTTTTTAATCGTTCATAAGTGCGGAACCTTGCACCTGATGGTCTTCCCAACTGACCACCCATATTTTTTTCTTCCTCCGCAATCAGTTCAGCACCTTTTTTAACTAACTCGTGGTGCTGTTCATCTCTGGGAATAGCGGGAGTATTTTCTTCACAAGCCGCCATTTTTAAAACTGCTAATTGCGACTGAGTGACGTTATTTCCTTCGCGGTCAACATAAATCAAAGAATCATTACCTTCGGTGGTTTTCATGTAAAGAAGTACCCCCTCTGGTTGTATTTCGGGAGTATGGGCGCGGGTAGAATAAACGACATTTGGCATGTCTTCAATCATCTTTTTCAAAGCCTGATTGTCATCAGTGGCTTTTTTCCAAATTTGAAATGCTTCCGAGGTCAAGTCTACTTCTGTATCTTCTTCGCCATCCAAAATCCCAGATTTTTCATTGTAGATGTCGAGAATTACCTGAGTAGAATCATCTTCAAAAAATGCCTCATCAGTTCCCACTACCTCAGCATTTTCTTGTAGTCTTTGGCGTAATCTTAAGCGTAAATTAATAATGCGTTCTACACCCGCTGCTGGTAGAAAGGAATAACAAAGAATTTTTTCTGCATTTTGTCCAATTCTGTCTACCCGTCCCGCCCTTTGGATTAATCTAATAATTGCCCACGGTAAATCCCAATTAACAATAATCGCGCAGTCTTGTAAATTATGACCTTCACTCAAAACATCGGTGGCAATTAAAATACGTAATTCATGATTATTTGTGAGTTTCTCACCTTTCCCATTACTAATAGGACTAAACCTGACCGCCAGTTCCGTAGGGTCTTTTGATTGACCCGTCACTCCTGCGACACTGGTAAGTTTTCTCGCCTGTAAATTATCAGCAAGGTAGCGTACTGTATCTGCAAATTGAGTGAAAATTAGTACCTTATCGTTGGGGTGAGTTTTTGTTAGCAGTTCGACCAAAGCCGCAAATTTTTCATCTTCTTTGGAATTCCACTCGCCACAGTGTTGTAACATATTAATTAGTGCTTTGGCATCTGTTAATAAATCCCGTTTTAATTTTTTAATATCAAACAGTGAAGAACGCAACCACTTAAACCGCCGTTTATATCGGGTTGCATATTCAGTGTAAATTGACTCTGCTTTTTGTCGAAAACTTTTTTCTGTTATTTCTGTCTCTCCTAACTCTTGCAGAGATGAATCATCAACATCATCTTCGGTTTCAGTATCAAACATTGCTGCTACAGAATCCGCATCTTCATCATTGTTACTTGTGTCTAATAACTCAGCATCCTGAGTACCGATAGGAATATCAAGTTCCTGATCTAAAGCATATAAATAAATAAAATTACGTAAAATGTGGCGTTCAATTGATTGGATAAAAGCAAAGCCACTACTTTCTAAACGTTTAAATAAATTAGTACGGGAAAATCCCATTAACCTACGTCCACCACGAAATAATGCATTAAGCTGGCGCTGTTCATTGTCAGTGGGTGGTTGTTTTTGTTTGGTGAAAACGTAATTTCCTAATCCATAACGAGGTAGGTTAAGTTGATTTATTATCTCTACGATTGACTCAGAATAAAGGCGAGAATAAAGGTCAGTTTCCGAACCTTCTAAAGTAAACTTGACAGTCCGAGGAATGCGGTCTGGAAAATAAGAACGTCTGCCATCGGAAAATTCTAGATACTTGCGTCCGGTTTCATCAGTTTGGGCATAATTCTCTTTAATAAACGATCGCGTTCGCCGCACCATGTAACGTTTCATTAACTCTCGCCAGTCATCGGGATGTTCGCTTTTTTCAAAAGCCGCTAAAGAGCGTACAGAACATTGATGTCTTCTGATAAACTCTAATTCTCCTACAGAACTGCCGCCTAGTTCATTAATTAAAGCTTCTGGTCGAAACCCCAAATCTTCGTCTTCTGGGACAAATAACCGCAGTTGGGAAGAAAGGTCAAGATAAGTTTTGTTGTAGGGAGTGGCAGATAGGAGAATGCATTTACTTTCGTTATTTTTAACATATTCTGCGATCGCTCTATATCTCTTGCCTTCCCGATTACGTAAATTGTGACTTTCATCAATTAATACAACTCGGTAGCGGCGTAATTCTGGTAACTTACTTTGTACTTTACTTATCGGCAAAATTTTCGCATATAACTTATAATTATCTACATATTGCTGCCACATTTGCACCAAGTTTTTCGGGCAAATAATTAGCGTTTCTAACAAACAATCTTCTTGTAATATTTTGGCAAGGGCAGTTCCTATTAAAGTTTTCCCCAAACCAACCACATCCCCCACCAACACACCACCGCGTTTGGTGACATGACGCGCTGCTAGCTGCACTGCTGCTTTTTGGAAATCAAACAAATTATTAAATTCACGGGGGATGCGGAACTCAGATAAACCTGCGATCGCTTCATGAGACAAATGATAAACAATCTTTAGGTAAATATGGTAAGGCGGAATTAATTCTTTTCTCGCCCAACTCTCATCAATGATATCTGCGAGTTCTTGGGAAATATCTACACAGCCATAATCTTTCCAGCGGTCATCAAACCATTTTTGCAGCTTATTGCAGGCATCGTGATCTAAAATATCAACATTCAATTCTCCTTGTTTCGCAAGTCCAGGCAGAGTCAGGTTACTGCTACCCAAAAATCCCACGGTCGGAGTATTGGGGTCATTGCGATGCACCAAGTATAATTTGGCGTGGAGGGAGTGACGCAAAAACAGTTTAATAATTAGTTTCTTTGTTTTTAGCTGATGACTTAACCGTTGCAACCCCGCTTCATCTAGATTCGTAGGGGCACCAATAGTTAACTGCTTGCGAAATTCGGCTGCCATCCGTTTTTTGAAGCGCACGATCGCACTGTTGTCAATACGCCCGTCACCAGTGCCAAGGGTGAATGCTGCATGAACTTCATCACTGGGTAAGCTTTGCATTCCAATCAGCAGACGGCAACAAGCCTTTTCACTGCCAAGATATTGTTCAATTAAATCATCTATTTTCCGCCAACCTCTGAGATTGAAGTAGCCAACGCAAAAATCTGACCTGTAAGAGACTTTGAGAGTCTCTCGTAAAATCGGTAGCAGTTGCAAATCTATGTTGTCAAAGATGCGTGGCATAATTTCATATGTAGTTTCATCTGATGATAAATCGTGGGTTAGGCGATCGCCTCTATAAAAAACTTAACGGTTAGGGCGATCGCAACTCATATAGCAATTTTATTTGAGTTGTGAGAATTATTTTTTAAACGAACCGCCAAAGCGCCAAGAGCGCCAAGATAAGAAAGAAAGAGAAAATCTCACGAATCATTTAGGATTGCTATATCTTATTACTGTTGCATCTGCTGTCGTACCCAAAGACGAAAAGCCTTGAGTGTTGCATTTCTACCAGCTGTTGTACTTTGCTCAAGATATTGAGGAATCACCTCTGTTAACGCAAATTTCGGAAAATTTAAGCTTGACTGAGATTCTACATAACTTCCATTTTGCAGGATATTAATTCGTAACTTACCTTTTTCAAAACGCCAAAGTTCCGGAACTTTTAATGCTTGATAAATATTAGGATGAGTGCGTGAAGTTATATCAACTTCTAATGCTAAATCTGGAGGAGGGTCTACTGTTAAATCTAGTCGCTTCTTTCCGCGAATCTTGGATTCGTTTTTTATAGAAAAACACTGGTCTGGTTCTATACCTTGAGCCATTGCTTGATTTTTGAAAGTGGTAGAACCAAGACATCTAAACTCAATATCCAGTTCTTCCAGAAGCGCTTTAACTAAATCGCTAATAATTTCTTTATCGTCTTCATGTTCTGGCAATGGTGCCATAATTTCTAGTATTCCCCTGTCGTATGCAATTCTGGCTGCACGGTGTTCTCCTAAATCTTCGAGAATTGTTTTGAATTCTTGCCAGGTTACATCTTTGAGCAGCACTCTTTGTCCCGGTGGAACTTGGATGCGCTTTAATTCCAACAACATCTTCTCCACTCCCAGTAGTTCATATCTAAGTTTAGGTTATTTCAGTTAAGCGCATTAATCTGTCTGCGACGGGGATTATTTGCGATCGCAAGATTGCGGGCGCTCAGTGCGATCGCGCAGTAGCGAAGGAAGGAGAAGCACGTAGTACAAAACACCTACCACCTCCTTGCAAGCAAAGAGGGGGAGACTCAAAAGTAGAGTAAGCATTACCACCTTCACTAATTGCCTGTTATTGCGTAGGAATTTTAGGGAATTCTACAACTAAGTCCTCTCTAGATTTTTCAATTCATAAGGACTGTGTTGTTTAGCAAAGTAAAACTTGATAGTGCGTTATGGCAAAGATGTTCCCTGAAAACCTGCGTTCTGATGTCAAAAGCAATGCAGAAAAATTTTTATACAAAGCATTTCAAAAACAGTTATCGGATAGTTTCACAGTCTTTCATCAGGTTCGCTGGCAAGTACGTAATATAAGTAACGGTGCTAGAGATGGTGAAGCTGACTTTGTTATCGCTTGTCCCAATCTAGGTATTTTAGTACTAGAAGTCAAAGGTGGCAAAATTAGCTATAACAGCAGAACAAACGAATGGCACAGCAATGAAAATTCGATCAAAGACCCTTTCAAACAAGCGTGTGACAGCAAATACAGTCTAATTAGTCGTTTGAAGGAACTGTCTTACTGGCGTTACCGTTGGATTCCAATAGGACACGCTGTAGCTTTCCCCGATGTTGAAGTCAAAGGTATGTTACCTTTAGATGCTCCACGCCAAATCATACTGGATTGTACAAAGTTAAACGATTTATCAGTATGGGTGCAGACTGTCTTAAACTACTGGCGCGGTGAAAATCCACCTCAAAATCAATCTAGAAGCAATTTTGATGCAAGTAGCATTAAAGAACTTATCAAAGTAATTGCACCAATTCTGCCAGTATTACCACCACGCCACGATGATGATATTTTCAAAACTTTAACTGACCAACAAAACGGCGTATTAGATTTTCTCGCAAATCATCGGCGTGTAGCTATTAGTGGTTGTGCTGGTTCAGGCAAAACTTTATTGGCACTTGAAAAAGCTCGTCGCCTAAACGAGCAGGGATTTAGCGTCTTACTAACCTGTTTTAATAAAAGCTTGGCTCAATTCATGCGTCAGAGTCTTGGTTGGAAATCAAATCTGCATATTTACACCTTTCATGCATTATGTCAAAAATTATTTAACCAAGCTGCTCTTGCACCAAATGAAGACCAAATCTCGAAAGACAAACTCTTCAACGAAATTTATCCTAACTTGTTGATAGATGCTGCCGATAGGTTGAGATGGCGCGTTGATGCAATAATTGTCGATGAAGGACAAGACTTTCACGAAGATTGGTGGTTGGCGCTCAAGTTCTTACTCCACGATCCAGATAATGGCATCTGCTACTTATTTCACGATGATAATCAAAATATCTTCGGTAGTGGCTGGAAGCCTCCTCTAGAAGAAGCTCCTTTTGCTTTAAATAAAAATTGTCGTAATACTCAAAAAATACACGAGTATGTTTTAAAATTTCACCCAGAATCGAATTCAACGTCATCTTTATGCCCATTAGGACAGGATGTAGAAATTCATAGTTATACAAACGATACTCAATTAAAAAATACACTTGGTCGTCTTCTTCATCGTCTAGTTATTAATGAGGCTTTTACCAGTAAAGACATCGTGATTCTGACAACCACACGAAGACAATCACTTCAAAATCAGGTTGTAGGACAGTTTCGCATTAAAGCAACTCCTGATATCAATCATCATGAAATTTTGTGCAACACAATTTATCAGTTCAAAGGGCTTGAGAGTAAAGTTGTTATTTTAATTGAAACTGAATCTAATTCTCCAAATCACAAGCAATTACTATATGTTGGTGCTTCTCGCGCTCGTCATCACTTGATTATTCTCCAAGCAAATGCTTCAGTGAACAGGCGTTAGCTATCCTAGAAATAAACAAGGAGCAAGAATATGCAAGCTTACAAACTCAAGGGAAAAATTGACGACGCAGGTAATTTAGTAATTGCAGAACCTGTGAAAATGCCTCCTGGAGACGTGGAAGTGATTGTTTTGCAGGTAGTTGAGAGTGCGACCACAGTTTCCAAAATCGAGTCAGAACCAGAGAAACCAAAGAGAAAATCTAAGGTAAAATCACTTAGGGAGTTACTAGAAAATGCTCCTCCCGTTCCGCCTGACTTTGACCCGGAACAGGCGAGATGGGAAGGATTGAAGGAAAAATACGATTTGTGATAGTACTTCTAGATACCAACGTTATCGTAGACGTAGCCCTTGAACGTCAGCCTCATTTTGAGGCAAGTCAACAAATATTATTACTGGTTGAGCAAGGTCAAATTGAAGGTTATATCTCAGCCTCAACCTTCAGTGACCTTTATTACATTATCCGCAAATCACGAGGTCGAGAATGGACAACAGATTTTTTGAATTGGTTGGTCACATATTGTCAAATTGCTATTGTCAATGAAGCAGTAATTAGAATGGCATTAACTGCCAACTTTAGAGATTTTGAAGATGCAATTCAATATAGCACTGCTGTAGTTAATCAATTAGATGCAATTGTTACCCGCAATCCTCAAGATTTTCCGGTTACAACTCCGCGAATTCTCACACTTGAACAGTTGATTCAATTAACAAATTCTTCCTAGAGACATCTCTACTTTCTGGTTACTGGGCTGCTGCCTTATAACGCGATTAGTGGAGGCAGCAGCCCTCCCGGATATACGTTCCCACGCAGAGCATGGGAACGAGATTGCAGGAAATTGTGGTGTTTATTTACACAGAAACGCTCAACTGTTCTTCACTCACCCATGCACCGTGAAAGCCGTGGGGTACACGTTGCGGAATTAACACTCGCGCTACAGGTTCGGCATTTACATCTTGGGCATTGACTACCACGAGTTCTGATGTATCTTCAGTTGTATCGTGAACAAAAGTTATCAGCCAGCCTTCATCTTCTGATGTCGGATTAGGGGAGGGTGCAAACACCGCTTCACCACCGTAGCGTCCTTTTCCAAATTCGTGAGTTTGAGACTTACCATTGCTGAAGTCGTATTTAATCAAACCCTCGCCGATTTTGCTAGCGTAGCCGTATCGGGTTTGTCTTCCTAAGAAATTTTCATTAACGCGAGGAAATTCTGTAGGTACATCGTCTAACATTTCCTCGCACACCGCACCTGTAACGAGGTTAAATCGCCATTGATGCAAGCGGGTAATATTGGCTTGAGGATCGGCGTGTGTGTCTTGTGGTGAAGCAAAGATAGTAGTAGAATTCATCCGACAGGCGATAAGCACTACTTCGTCGCCTTCTTCGTAAGCGTTGAGGGTGTGAAAGACGTAGCAAGCGGGACTTTCAAACCAGCGGATGTTGCTGTTGTCGCCGTGACGGGGGACAATACCAAAACGACTGGGGCGATCGCGCTCAAACATCATCGCCGGTTCTCCCCTCTGTGCCCGTTGTGGGCTAAATGTCAAGGGCAAATCCATAAAAATTGTATAATTTTCGGTGATGGCGAAATCATGCATCATCACTCCCATCGGTAAATCAATTGGTACTGTCCGCAATAATTCACCCGACGCAGAAACTACACTATATTGCAGATATGGTGGCGCGAACGAGTAGCCAAAAAACATCATCTCACCCGTAACCGGGTCTACTTTCGGATGTGCCGTAAAAGCAGATTTGAGCTTACCATTATAAGTATATTCACCAATTGTATCTAAATCAGGAACTTTGATGACGTGAGGCGCACCACCTTCCCATAGCGCTAATAATTGTCCTGCGTGCCAAGTTAGGGCAGTATTAGCAGTATTCTTGTAGAAACCGTCGGGGTTATCTTTCTGTGACGGTTCTAATATCCCACTCCATAAAGCTTTACCGGCTTCATGTTCTATTTTCCATCCTTTTGTTTGCACGTAGCGGTTGCGATAAGTAGCTTTACCGTTGCTAATTCGCACACCATGCAACATTCCATCCCCATCAAACCAGTGATACTGTCCGATCGGTGTCCATTGCGGGTTGGGACCATTTCGCACGAACATCCCTGATAAGTCGGGAGGTAGTTCACCGATGACTTTTAAAGTATCGGTGGTGATTTCTTTGTGTATCGGTGCAAAGTTTCCATCAAGATAGGGATTGACTGCTGTTGTAACCATTTGTGAGGATAAGTGAATCTATTACTAGCACTTTTTTCAATATATTAGCGATCGCTTGTATTCTGGTTCTGGCTACATTTATGGATATCCGCCCTGCATAACAATCTCAAATCTAAAATCCCATGACTTTAACTCTTTATTTCCTCCGTCACGGACAAACTGAATGGAGTCGCAATAATGCTTTTTGCGGTTCGCTAGATCCAGAACTGACACCAGATGGTATGGAAATGGCAAAGGCTTTTGCTAATGCATACAGTTCTACTCCTTGGACGGCGATTTTTTGCAGTCCGATGCATCGAACTTTGGCAACTGCAAGACCTTTGTGTGAAGCTATTGAAATGCAACCACAACTGCGGGATGGTTTAAAGGAAATTCACTACGGTAAGTGGGAAGGAAATACACCCGAAGCGGTAAGTAAAGAATTTCACGATGATTATATCCGCTGGTTAGCAGATCCGGCGTGGTATGCGCCGACTGGGGGAGAAATGGCAGTTGCGATCGCTTCTCGATCTACTCAGGTTATTGAAGAAATTAAGCAGCTTTATCGCGATGGTAATGTGTTAATTGTTTCTCATAAGGCTACTATCAGAATTATGCTGTGCAGTCTGTTGGGAATTGATGTGGGACGCTTTCGTTTTCGTTTGGGATGTCCGGTTGGGTCGGTCAGTGTTGTAGAATTTGGTTCGCACGGTCCTTTGTTGAGGGTTTTGGCTGACCGCAGTCATCAATCGGAGCGGTTGCGGAATTTACCGGGGACTTAAGAGGATAATCTCACGCAAAGGCGCAAAGGCGCAAAGAGTGTATTTAGGATGATTCCAGAGATTGTGACGATTAAGTTGCGTCAAATGGCTAGTGGTGATGTTTTATCGCTACAAGTTTACAAGTTTATTGGCGGTAATGCTGGTAAGAAGGTTTACATTCAATCTAATCTGCATGGTGCGGAAATTGCTGGTAATGCTGTTATTCACCAGTTGATTTCGTTTTTACAGACGATAAATGATACGGATTTGGCTGGGGAAGTTTGGCTGGTTCCGGTTTGTAATCCGATGGGAACTAATCAGCGATCGCATGTTTTTTCTTCTGGTAGATATTGTGTTTATGAAGCGAAGGATTGGAATCGCATTTTTTGGGATTATGAAAAGGAAGCTGATGATTTACTAACTTTTGCTAAATCTCAACTTAATCTTGATATTGAGGTTGTCAGACAGAATTATCTCAGCAGAATCAAACAGAAGTTTGGAGAACTTTTAGATAAAATTAATTCTCCTAGTAGTGTACCTTATACTGAGCGGTTTCGCTATAAATTGCAATCTCTTAGTTTGGATGCAGATTATTTGATTGATTTACACAGTGCTTCAAATCAAGGCATAAATTATCTTTATTATTTCCGAAATCGAGAAGAAAGTGCTAAATACTTTTTACTGAAAGACGGATTTTTACTTGATAAATATGATGGTGATGCTTTTGATGAAGCTTTTATCAAACCTTGGTTAGCGCTGGAAGATTGTTTTCAACAGCTTGGTAGAGAAGTTAAGTTTGATGTGGAAGCTTGGACGCTTGAACTGGGTACGGGAATGCAAATGATTCCTGATTCAGTTGCTAAAGGTGTGCGGGGTGTGAAAAATTATTTAATTAAAAAAGGTGTTTTGCTTAACTTAACTGTGGAGGAAGGCATTTCTCAAGAAATGTGTTTTCGAGCTAGAAGTAATGTGATAAAGTATTATGCTTCCGCAGGGGGAATGATTCAATCAAGGGTAGAATTGGGTAGTGAAGTCAAAGCTGGAGAACGACTTTATCAAATTCTTAGTTTTAATAAAGAGGCTAAGTTACCTGTTGTCGTTGATGTCTGCTGCGAACAAGATGGATTGGTTTATGATACTTCTAGCAATCAAGCTGTGAATGAAGGTGAGTTTGTGATGGGAGTTATCAGTTAAATGGGGAATGGGGAATGGGGAATGGGTAATGGGTAGGAGTAGACGTAGGGTGTGTTATAGCCGAGAGTACGGCACCCTAAATTATTAATGGTGCGTTAGCCTTCGGCATAACACACCCTACTGGCTGAAGACAAAATTAATTTAATCTCCCAAATAAATACCGATACCACGAGCGGTTTTAACAAGAGTACCATTTGGATCGACAGCTCTATATTGAGCGATCGCTTCGGCAATTGGTACGCTGACAACTTGACGATTTTGCCACGTTACCATCTGGTCGTATTTACCCTCTGCAATCAAATTAACTGCTGCTACACCAAAAGCTGCTGCAACTAATCTATCCAAGGGTGAAGCTGTTCCACCTCGTTGAATATGTCCTAAAACGGTGACTCGTGTTTCTGCATTAATACGCTGGATAATTTGGTCGGCTAAATATTCACCAATACCACCATATCGAGATTGACCTAAGCGATTTGTAATTGTGACATTTTCACCTTCTTGAGTGCGAACTGCCTCAGATACAATTATCAAACAATAATTTTTGTTTTTCTCTTGCTGTTCTTTGATTCTTTGACAAATATGCTCAATTGTGTAGGGAATTTCTGGAATTAAAATTACATCCGCTCCCCCCGCAATTCCCGCAGCAATGGCAATGTGTCCGGCATCACGTCCCATCACTTCTAAAATCATGACACGGCTATGACTTGCAGCGGTAAAATGTAAGCGATCTAGTGCTTCGGTGGCAATATTTACTGCTGTATCAAAACCGATCGCATGTTCTGTAATCCCAATATCGTTATCAATTGTTTTGGGAATACCAACTAAATTTATACCACCTTGTTGTGCAAGCCGGCGGAGAATTGCCAAACTACCATCGCCACCAATTCCAATTAAAGCATCTAAATTCAATTGGTGATAGCCTGCAATAATTTCATCAGAGCGATCGCATACACTTCCATCTGCCATCGGGAAGGCAAAAGGATCGCCTTTGTTAGTTGTTCCTAACATTGTACCACCAGCAGTTAATAGCGTATTAACTTGGTCAACTTCCAGTTTTGTGAATTGTGGAGGACGCACCATCAATCCTAAAGTCGCTTGCCGAATTCCCAAAACCTCCCAACCATAAGTTCCCACAGCGCAATACACTACAGCTCTGATTGCAGCATTTAAACCAGAGCAATCTCCACCACTAGTCAGAATTCCAATACGTTTTGGTTCTCCCATATCTTTTATGACATTATTCTCCGAATAATATAATTAGTAGTAAATTAAACTTAAGTAAAGGCAATCGTCGAAACTTCCAGGGTGATTTTATGTTTGTTTTGTGTCCAATTAAATCAACTTACCATATATATAAACTATGACGGTGGAGCCAAAGGTGAAAAGTATTGATAATTATACCTTCTCTTTTTCAGGAGAAGTAACTGTCCCCCAGGCTCCTCCTGAATTCAAATCGGGTTTTATCGGCATTATCGGTCGTCCAAATGTCGGTAAATCTACGTTAATGAATCAATTAGTAGGACAAAAAATTGCCATAACTTCTCCAGTAGCGCAAACTACACGCAATCGTTTGCGAGGCATTTTAACGACACCAGAAGCGCAGTTAATTTTTGTTGATACACCAGGAATTCACAAACCCCATCATCAATTAGGGGAAGTGCTGGTGAAAAATGCGAAAATTGCGATTGAATCGGTGGATGTAGTGCTGTTTGTGGTGGATGGCTCGACAAGTTGTGGTACAGGCGATCGCTATATTGCCGATTTGTTGACTAAAAGCGAAACACCTGTAATTTTGGGTGTAAACAAAATCGATCAACAACCGAAGGATTCTCAGGTTATAGACGATAGTTACGCTGAGTTAGCACAATCCTATAAATGGCAAACAGGAAAATTTTCCGCCAAGACTGGAACCAGATTGCCAGAACTGCAAGATTTATTAATTGAACATTTAGAACGAGGACCCTTCTACTATCCACCCGACTTGGTAACTGACCAACCGGAACGCTTTATTATGGGGGAATTGATTCGAGAACAGATTTTGCTGTTAACTCGTGAGGAAGTTCCCCATTCGGTAGCGATCGCTATCGAAAAAGTCGAAGAAACACCAGCTATCACTCGCGTACTTGCCACCATCAACGTTGAACGAGATTCCCAAAAAGGCATTCTCATCGGTAAAGGTGGAGCTATGCTCAAAGCTATAGGTAGTGCAGCTCGCGAACAAATCCAAAAGTTAATCGCCGGCAAAGTCTATCTAGAATTATTCGTCAAGGTACAACCAAAGTGGCGTCAGTCTCGCGTCAGTTTGGCTGAACTCGGTTATCGCGTGGAAGAGTAAAAGAGTTAGGAGGAGCGGAGTTAGTTGTTGGTTGATAGTGGATAGTGGTTAGTTGATAGTGGTTAGTTGATAGTTGTTGGTTGATAGTTGTTGGTTGTTGGTTGTTGTTTGTTGTTTGTTGGTTGGAGCGTTGTTGGTTGACAATTAACCACCATCCACGCTTCCACCATCCACGCTTCCACCATCCACGCTTCCACCATCCACCATCTACCAACCACCAACCACCAACCACTATCTACTATCCACCAACCCAACGGGAGAGCCAGTTGCTTCAAGTCGGCAGAGCCGACGGCAGATGCTTCAAGCCGGGAAACCCTTGCGGCAGTCGCTCATGGGGGGAACCCCCAAGACCGCGCTGCCTTACCAACGCACTGCCTCCCCAACGCACTGGCTCACCACTATCCACCAACCAGTAACCACCAACACACAAAAAATGTCTTCAAATACAGTCTCTGCGTTCAATATACCTTTAGATGCTCCTCCGTTGCGGGTGTTAATTGTTGAAGACGATCCGATGATGCAACTCGGATTAGAACAGTCATTAATGGCTCATCCGCAGTTGGAAATTGTCGGACAAGCGGAAGATGGTTATTTGGGTGTGCAAGCTGCACTGAAACTGAAACCTGATTTGGTGGTGATGGATATTGGTTTACCGCGATTGGATGGAATTGCCGCGACACAGCAAATCAAAGCAGCATTACCAGAAACGCATGTAGTAATGCTGACATCTCACAAAACAGAGACAGAAATAATTGCCGCGTTATCTAGCGGTGCTGATGCTTATTGTATCAAAGGGGCGAGTGTCGAGCGGTTGTTGAATGCGATCGCTGCTGCGGTTGAAGGTGCAGCTTATCTCGATCCGCAAATTGCCAGACAAGTAATTGAAAATCTCAAACCCCCTACCCCCACAGGTAATACGGCAAATTTATCTGGACGCGAGTTAGAAGTTTTGAAACTGATGGTAGACGGATTAAGCAATCCAGAGATTGCCGAAAAACTCTATCTCAGTCCCAACACTGTGAAAACTCACGTCCGAGGGATTATGAACAAATTAGCAGTTGACGATCGCGTGCAAGCAGCAGTTGTCGCTCTGCGTTCCGGGTTGGTGTAATTAAAAGAAAGTGCGACGTTCTAGGTTATAGTTTGCTTGAATTCGCCGAATATCTTCTCTTGCTTGAGCAGAAGCATAGATTGTAGTTTTTCTGTGATTCTCTTTGCCAGAGAAGTGCGGATTTTTGTCAGATTTCGGCTGAATTAAGTTGATATTTGGGATTTTGGAATATACAAACAGTAGCACAACAAATCCTCTTGAATTCAGCAACCTTATGAGTGTAAGAATTAAAGTTACAAGTATACTTCACCCGAAAGGATGAAAAGTCACTCGATGCAATTGCGATAGAGTGTAATTCAACTTTTTGCTTTTTCTGGCATTTCCTCTATAATTTCGTTACACAGCCTCACGCAGTCATTACAAATGTGCAGCCTAACGTAGTCATTGCGGATGTGGATCATCGGACCAGAAATTATCACCTCAACCTGCTTCTGATTTCTACCGCAGAAGGAACAAGCGATCGCGAATTCCACATCATCATAAATTCTTCGGATGTATGATTCTACCCAGCGACGGAAACGCTCTGATTCAGTAGATTGCTCTTGGGCAAAGCTAGGCTCGGTTACAATTCCTTCTGGATAAGCAATGACAATAGTTTGCTCACCCTTAATAAATTCGACCTTTGCATTCAGGGAATCTTGGGAAAGAGATATGGTACAGCGATAAGGCTTTTTATTTATGTAATAGCCAAAATGGGCAAGTTTTCCATCTGGATAAAACTCTGCATAAAATTGTTCTTTGCGATTTGTGCGATATCCTGGTTTGAGGAAAGAAGCATCAATTATCATTGTCTGTGACTCCTGGTGATTAATCGATTTGATTTGACCAGACGGCATTAACTGCGATCTAAGCTGGTTGCGAGCCTTGTGTAAGCGACCTTTCGCTGCCACGATAGAGATACCCAAGCTTGTCGCAACTTCTTGCATAGTTAACTGTTCTTGGTAAAACAGCAGGGTAGCCATCCTGTTTTTTGGGGATAGGGTGTTGACTGCTTCGAGAATTAATTCGTGAAGTTCATGCTCCTCTGCTAATTGCTGAGGATCGGGAACTACCTTAGTAGATGACAGAATGTCGAAATTTTGACTTTCGGCGATCGCTTCAAGTGAGAGAAAATTGCGAGTGCGATCGCGAAGATAGTTGCGGCATAAATTCAATACAATGCTGTAAAGCCAGTTTTTGAAACGTTTAGCGTCTCGGAGATGGTTAAGCGACAGGTAAGCTTGCAGCAAAGCTTCTTGAGCCAATTCTTGAGCAATATCTTCATTTGCCACCATACCGATAGCAATGCGCTTAGTCATCGACTGATAGCGCTTGACAAGGAGACTAAAAGCAGCTTTGTCTCCATACTGTGCTAAAATAACCAGCTCTGTATCTGTTTGTGCCACTGACATTCTTCGCCAACACTGCTATTTAATAGAGGAATAGCAGGCACAAAAGGTTACTTTTTTTGAACGAACAGTATAGCCGCACCATAAATGTGGGTGTCGGTACCTATTGATAAATTGAAAATTCTTAACATTTTCTCTTGTCTCTAGACTGGGCAAAGACGGTGCAGAAGATTCATCAACTGTTCTGCATCTTCTAGGTAGGTTACATACTCACTTTCACCCACTTTAATATCCTTACCTTCCATATCCTCCCCGTACTTTTCAGCTATGACAACAATCGGGGTGTGGCTGGGAAGTCCTGCGCCTTGACGTATGCGCCGCCCCATGTTAATAAACTCTTCTATCGACAGCCTCACTTGGTTAATCAATATCATATCAGGGCGATGGTGTCCACCAATCGTCCGTTCTATCGCGCCTTCTTCGTCTAGTGCCACAATTACGTGGTAGCCAGCGTTGCGGAGATTATTTATCATAAGCGGGCGCGTCTCGTCATCTTGTTCGAGTAGCAAAATTGACGGCGGCGTGTTTTGTTTATCGCTCATGAGTGGGACTTTCCTCGTTTGTGAAGTGTTACTTCTAGACGGAAGCAAAGTCATAATAATACAATTCCCAGTTTTATTTGCGGTGATAATACGTAGATAACTAAAGCCTCCGTTTTTTGCTGTACCACAAAAGGTGAGAACGATTTTATCGTGAGCCTCTGTGCTTTTCTCCAAGTAAGCGATCGTATTCGTCTTTGACAACTCGGAAACACTCGCACGCACCCGCTTCGAGTCCCTGTAGGTCGAGGATATCGACGTGACCGCGCGTGTAGCGTATGAGACCGCTATCCTGAAGCTTTTGGGCGGCTTGGGTGACACCGGCGCGGCGCACGCCCAGCATGTCGGAGATGAACTCCTGCGTCAGCCTCAGTTCGTTCGATTCAACGCGGTCTTGCACTTCCAGCAGCCAGCGTGCCAAGCGTTGTTCCAGACTGTGCAAGCGGTTGCAGGCGGTGGTCTGGGAGATTTGCGCGATAAAAGCTTGCGTATAAGGCAGCAGCACGTCGCGCAGGTCTTTATTGCGATCGAACTCCTCCAGCAGTGGACGCGCATCCATTTTGAACGCGCTGCCTGCGACCTGTACTATGTATGTGGTCTGCGTAGTCTCGCTTCCACCCATAAAGGCATTGACGCCGATCACTTCACGCTTGCCGACTATACCGCTTCTAAATGTGTGGACAGAACTACCACTAGCTAGATAATTTGTCCATACCTCACTCCACGGTGTAAGTGAAAGCGTTCTTTCCTAGTGCTTACGCTTCCTCGGTTTCGAGGTTGGCTAGGA
>JAESGF010000213.1_pt1 | contig 35314 bp, 31 predicted proteins | sample 9269621 | NCBI WGS metagenome assembly JAESGF01 (sample SAMN14515066, study PRJNA621663) | algae metagenome | isolation source: Tolypothrix carrinoi HA7290-LM1 and co-occurring heterotrophs from dry rock... | place: USA: Makauwahi cave, Kauai, Hawaii | collected 2011-01-06
GGCTGACGGTTCGCCGACGTGGCGGGCGCAAGCGGGCGATCGGAACGCGAGCGCCAATGGCGCTGCCGGAGCGGCCGAACCAGCGCTGGAGCCTCGACTTCGTCTCCGACCAGCTGAGCGACGGCCGTCGCTTCCGCGTCGCCGGGCGCGATGTAGTGCCACCCGATGGCGCGGGTCTCCTGCCATTCGAGGACGGCGCGGGACGTCGAGCTGGAAGTGTTTCACAATCCGCTGGCTGCCCGTCCCATCCCGTTCGACCTCATCCCCGGCGCAACCCATTGGTTCGAGCGCGATGGCGAGATTAAGTGCAGCGTGTCAATAATTACTGTATTTCACTCCGTTCCTCCGGAAACGCGCTTCTGAGATCAATTCGCCACGTGCGAGGCGAATAATATCTCAGATCGGGCGGCGAAAGGTCGGGACGAATGCAGGGCCATGCTGTCAGGCGTGGGCTGAGTCCCCGACCGGCATCACGACTCGACAGGTCTCGTCGACAGACCAGGGGCGACCGATCTCCGCATAGGCGTCGCTGCCGGTGCCGCGAGCGCCAACCCTGGCGCGGATGAGGTCGCGGATCTCGCCGGCGTGGGCGCCGTCGCCAGCATCGACCGCAACGCCAAGGAAGCCGGCCCGACGGACCACACGCACCAGGCGGCCATCTGCTTCGCTGCCGGCCAGCAGCGCGGCAAAGCGCTGCGCGGTGTCGGTCGCCTTCTGGCACGCCGCGGCGCTCGAAACCCTGTGCTGTTCGATGAGAACAAGCGCGCGTCCCAGGGGCGCCTCAGATGCCGGTGCCACGGCTCTGCGGCTCGGCCCGTCGCTCCCGATTGTCGCCGCGAGCGCCTGCCGCTCGGCGGCACACATTCCGGCAGCAGCTTTTCGATTCACATGGTCGAGGAACGACTTCGCCACAGGCAGGATGGCGGCACCGCCGGAGGCGGCAGCCACTTCGGCGACGAGTGCACAGGCCGCGTTGCCACCGGCCGTCGCGAGCCGGTCGTAGCTGCGCTGCAGGATCACGGCCGTGGCCGGGTCTTGCGGCTTCGCGATCGCGAGCCCGACTGCGACCGCGGCCAGCAGGCACACGGCGACGCCGACGCCGACGGTGCGGACGATGTCGTGCGGCTCGAGGATCAAGTTGCCGATCTGCATAGCAGTCCTCCCATCGCTTCGCGGCGCCTGGTCACGCGGGCTTCATCTTCTGACGCATGATGTCGAGCGGGGTCGCGGTTGATGCAGTGCCTTGCGTCGCGTCAGTCACTGCGTCCGTGCTGCTCATCCCGCCGGTGTCGCCGGATTTATTGGTTTCGACAGTCGCAGCTACGAGGTGGCCGATCTGTTCCGTCTTCTGTTTGGAGCCGACGGACGAACCATAAAAGTAATCAAATACGGAGCTGAAGCTGCGAGCGAACATCCCACCGATCCCGGTCAGGAATCCCATCACGGCCCCTGTGATCTGTAGCACAAAATCACGCTCTTGCTGATTGTCTGAAAGTTTTGGCGGATTGAGCACAAACCATGTCGTGATGATGATGATCCCACCGAGAATCGTAAAAGACATGATCAGCACAACGGCCGGCTGCCAGCTCTTTGCGCCATCGCCGAATACACGGCGAGCGTCGGCACGATCAGCGAGTTCGCGGTCGACCAGCGATCGCTCTGACTCGAGAAGTTGAGCCATAAGATCTGCATTGATCGCGGGATCAGCCCTGATCTTCGCGACGACGTCCTCAACGTCTGCCCTCGACCGCAACGGCTTGACTGCAGTATCAATGTAGTCCTTGACGCTACGCGCGTATTCGTTTGCGTACTCCTTGTTTCTCAGGTTTCGCATGAACGCTGGCGCTACCTGCTGCAGGACCATGCCGACCAACGAGACGACCGAGATCAAAAGCGCCTCCCTATAAATTCGACCTACTTGCCGCCTAATGCGAGATAGACCGCCTGCACCACCGGGAAGAGGAGTTCGGGCTTTCGTTCAATCCCCGGCAGATTCACGATGTCGAGGAATTTTCGAAGGCTGCGCGCGGTCGTCGGGCTGATCGCACCGTTGTCGTGGCCGACCTCGCCCCCCATGAACGACAGCGCTGCGTTGAGATCCGCCAGCGACTTCACGGCGAAACGGGACGTGGCGAGAGCATTCGTTTCGTTCGCAGGCGTGTCTTTTGCGGCTATCAAGTCATCATTGTCGATCAGAATGTAGTAGAAGTCCGTCAGCTGATGTTCCTTAAGAAGGATGTTGACGAGGTCACGGAACTCGTCCCACTGGTTCGGTGGTACAGTCTGACAGCCTTCGCTCGACGTTGTCGTGTTGCCGCCGCGATGGAGGTTAATCCAGAAAAAGCCGGCCTTGCCGGCGTCTGAGTCTTCGCCGCGACCATCGCGCACAACAACGACAGGACTGTTCTGCCGGAAGGCCGGATACCCGGCACCACGGCTGATGCCATGCAGTCCAGGCTTATAGCAGACCGCCTGGCCGACCTTCAGCTGGGCGATCCCGGATCGAAAGGTTGAAGGATCAGTATTCGCATTGAAAGGTACAACGTTGTCCCTGGTCACCACGAAGATAGCATCATCGTAGAGGTTTCGATCGCCGACGCCTGCCTTCCCCATCGTATTGAGGTAGTAATCTCGTACACCGAGGACAAAGAAGGGATCGTTGCGCCGCGCCGAAGGGACGAGCATCAGCGCATTGCGGAGAGCGGCGCGGACCACCGACGACGTCTCCCGCGGCCGAAGCTGCGGGAGGAGTTTCGACGACGGGTTCTTGATCAGCACCTCTGTCGGCAGCTCTTCTTCGGACGACGGCTCGATGTCGGCGGTCATTCGCCTGCACATCGCGAAGAACGCGTCACGCTCGAGCACACGGCGATCGCCGCCGTCCGTCGCGAAAACGACGGCTTCCTTGCCCGTGTAGTCGGCGTTGAGAAATATCCGACGTTCGCGGGCACGGCGATCAGACAACCCCCTGAAACCTTCCCGTCGACCTTATTCCATCGAAGCAACTGCTCTGCCGCTTCAGCGTAGTCCCCGCGTTCAGCCGCTTGGTCAGGGTCGCCTGATGCACACCTCCGGTATTGAAATGCCATGAGACGAGTGCATCGAACTGGTTCTGCGTCAGAGGGACAGTCACCCTGTCGTCGACTTCGCGCTCGTACTTTAACAGATCTCTCCGCAGGAGGCCTATCGCGTCGTCGAGAGTGATGGTCATGCCACGCACGGGAGCGGGATTGCCGGCCATCGCCGTGTGGCCGACCCCGATCGTCAGGACGCCGCCGCCATCATCATAGGTGCTGAGGACGCATGCCTCTTCGCTCATGATGAAGTAGAGGCCGGCGAGGCTGGTTTTCATCGACATGGACGCACCTCAAGTGTCGGCACGCTTGCCGCCGCCTCAAAAATGGCTCTGGACGGAGGCAGGATGGACTGAGGCCGACCGGGATCGAATACCCGGATGGGGGAGACTGCCAAATGCAGTGACCCCCGTTTTAGCGGACAAGCCGGCTGTTGAACCTGAGCTCGGATGAACTCCCTTGGGGAGCGCATTCTAAGCGCTGAATGAGGATGGATCTCCTTTCAGTCTTGGATCCATCCGGCGTTCTGCCGAAGCGCGGCTGGCGTATCCGGCAAAGAGTTGATGCGAACGTAGGCGCGCTTGAAGGTTCTGACGAAGGTCTCGGAGATGGCGTTCGATTCCGGGCGCCTCACCGGCGTGAAGCACGGGACGAGATTGGGCGCCACAGCGAAGTTCCTCGTGTCCTTTGCGGTATAGGGGCTGCCGTTGTCGGACTGGTGCTCGATCGGATGTGGTGCGCGGACAGTGCCGAAGCGGATCTCCACCGCCTCCAGCATCGTGTCGCGCATGTCCGAGCCTGAGATCTCGGCGCCGGAGACGGCCGTGAAGGCGATGATCTCACGGTCGAAGGCGTCGATGATGAAGGCGATGCGAACCTCAGATGGTGCTCTGACGGTCTGGAGTTCGCCTGCTGGGACGGTGCGATAGGGGCATGATCCGGTGCACGCGTTTGCGGTTCGCCGGCGGCCGGCCGGTCCTGGCGAGTTCGCGGTTGAGAAAGGCCGTGTGACCTTGCCCCCTGGAGTGCCCTCGATCTGAACTGGGCTCCTTCGAGAGGAGCCAGGGATGAAGAAGAGCCGTTTCACTGAGGAGCAGATCATTGCGGTGCTGAAGGAGCACGCGGCCGGGATCGCCGTGGCGGAGCTGTGCCGCAAGCACGGGATCAGCGACGCGACGTTCTACACCTGGCGCAAGCGCTACGGCGGCATGGAGGTGTCGGACGCCCGCCGGCTGAAGGCGCTCGAGGAGGAGAATGCGCGGCTGAAGAAGCTCCTCGCGGAGCAGATGCTCGACGCGGCCACGCTTCGGGAAGCCCTCGGAAAAAACTTCTGACGCCCGGCGCGCGGAGAGGCTTCGTGAGCTGGGCTATGGAAGAGAAGGGCCTTTCGCAGCGGCGCGCCTGCGCGCTGATCGGCATGCACCCGAAGACGTTCCGGTACAGGCCGCAGCGCCCGGACGACGCGGCTGTTCGAGAACGGCTGAAGGCGTTGGCGGGCGAGCGACGGCGGTTCGGCTATCGCCGCCTCCTGATCCTGCTCCGTCGCGAGGGCGTCGAGCTGAACCACAAGAAGCTGTTCCGCCTCTACCGCGAGGAACGGCTGACGGTTCGCCGACGTGGCGGGCGCAAGCGGGCGATCGGAACGCGAGCGCCAATGGCGCTGCCGGAGCGGCCGAACCAGCGCTGGAGCCTCGACTTCGTCTCCGACCAGCTGAGCGACGGCCGCCGCTTCCGCGTCCTCGTCGTGGTCGACGACTTCACCCGGGAGTGCCTGGCGCTCGTCGTCGACACGTCGCTGTCGGGGGCTCGCGTCGCCCGCGAGCTCGACGGGCTCGTTGCCGGACGGGGCCGGCCGAAGATCATCGTGAGCGACAACGTCACCGAGCTGACATCGCGCGCCATCCTCGAATGGCAGGAAGAGCGCCACGTCGGCTGGCACTACATCGCCCCTGGCAAGCCGATGCAGAACGGCTTCGTCGAAAGTCTGATCGGGCAATTCCGCGACGAGTGCCTCAACGAGCACCTGTTCCGCAGCCTCCCGGCCGCCCGCCGGCTGATCGAGGAGTGGCGGATCGACTACAACACAACCCGGCCGCACACGAGCCTCGGCGGCCTCACCCCCAACGCCTTTGCAACCCGGTCCGGATGGGACCACAACATGAACAGAGTCCAGCTATGAGCGGGGACACTCCGGGGGCAGGGTCACGAGGTACTCACGGGTGCCGGTGAAGCCGCGGCTAAGCTCGGCAAACGCCTTCCGGGCAGCCTGGAATACGAGACGCTGGAAGGGACGCCATCTGGCAGCTTCTCGAGATCGGTCGCCGTGACCATGCCCATGTCGGTCGCGCCGCCAAGCGCCGGGGCGAGCTCGGCGCTGATCGATGTGCTGGCACGATCGATCACGAGCGGCCGGACCTTGCTCCAGTCGATGGTGAGCTCCGGTTTGACGACCGTTTCGGTTCGCAGCACGTTCGGCCAGCGAAGTTCCAGATGCGCTCGGTCGGGCACAACTTCGATCTGTGTAGTCGGCTTCGGCGGCGGCGGCGCCTCGCCGCCCTCACCGGTTTCCGAGATCGAGAGCGGCACGCCGAAGACATTCACGTACTCGGGTAGGAACAGGCCCTTCTCGTCCGTGTCGTAGGACACCCGGCGCAATCCGCGCCCCACGACCAGTTCGCAGAGCAGCTGGGACGTGAAGGCCCGGAGCCCCATGATGTGGGTCACGTTCTTCGCGTCCCATCCCTCGGACAGCATCGCTACTGATATGACGTTCTGGAGATCCTGACCGGCTGCTCCGCGTTCTCAACGTTGTCCACGTTTCGCGGAGCAGTTCCTCCTTCTTCAGAGCAAGGAATTGCTGGCGTCGCGCTTCAGGCAGGTCTGCCGCGTCAATTATCGCTTTCAGCCGCGCCTCGCAGTCCTTGTCGGATGAAGCTGTCTCGCCGATCTCGGCCTTCTCCAGCACCTTCGAGTCGACCCGGAGCGTACGGGTCGGCTCGTGCAGTTCGTGCCAATGCGCGTCGCCCTTGTTGAAGTAGTTCTCGGTACGGGCCGCCGTCTCCGTACGGTTGCAGACCGTGAGCATGACGGGCGGCGAATGATGCCCGGCCTCCCGCCACCGCGCCCGGGTTTCTCGCCAGTCGGCGCCGAGCAGCGTGTAGACGTCCTGGACCAGCTTAGGCAGCGCCTCATGCGGCTCTGCCTTCGCCCGGTTCAGGTCGTCGGAAACGGATGGATCGCGGTAGATGTGGTAGAGCTTCGAGCGCAGCGTCTTTGCGTCCGGGACGGCATCGTCGCGGACCACGACGCGTGGGGTCTTCACCAGCCCGGCCTCGATCGCGTCATTCAAGCCCAAATCCGAATTGATCCGGTCGAACAGCGCCGTGTCGGTGCTCTTCTGGCCGGTCGGAGCAAAGGGGGTGGCCGAGCGTCGAAACCGCGCTGGATGCGACGAGTCTTGTGGATGCGGTCCACTCCCTCGATCCAGCGGTTTGCCTCGGCCAGGTCAATACCGTATTCTTCGGCTTCTTTCTTGCTGACCTTGCTTTCCGGCTTTTGCCGGTAGGCGTGGTGCGCTTCATCGTTGATGACGATGATGTCCTTGTGCGCCGCCAGCTTGCCCGGTACGCGCCGTGTGAAGGCCTCGTCGGACTCACGCTCCTTCTTCACCACCGAACGGTCCGCTTCCTTCAGCGGCATCAGGGTGTGCCAGTTCTCGATCAGGACCTCGGCTTGGTTCAGCTTTGCCTCAGTGCCTCTGAGGGGCACAAACTGAACTCGTCGTAGTAGCTCCCCGCGGTCGGCATCAGCACCTGCAGCCGTTCCCTTACGGTCAGGCCAGGCGCCACGATGAGCGAGCGCCAGTACGCGGCCTGATCCGGGCTCTCTCGCGGCGCGATCCAGAAGGCGAAGACGGCGGGACGGCTCGTCCTCCACGACGACGGCTCGATCGATCCGGAGCCGTCGGACGCATGCCGTGCGGCGATGACCGACGCCTCGAAGAGCCGGGCGACGAAGCCGGCCGAGGCTCCCCCTCGCGCACGCGGCCGGTGCCAGAGGCGGCGCCCTCGACAGTCAGCGACACGCTCTCCGAGCACGGGATGCCCGCGCCGCTCTCCGCCGGCGAAACCACTTCCTGCAGGCGAAGACGGCGCACGAGGCGCTGAAAGCCCAGGAGCGGCGGGTCCGCCTCGCGAAGCTGAAGGGCGAGCTCGTCGATCGCGACCGGGCGAAGGCGATGGTGTTCAACCTGGCGCGGGAGGAGCGCGATGCGTGGGTGACGTGGCCTGCCCGGGTTGCGGCGCTGATCGCGGCCGAGCTCGGCACGGACGTCGGCGCCACCCAGAGGGTCCTGGAGAGCCATGTCCGCGCCCACCTCGAGGAGCTCGCGGAGCCGCGCATCGCCTTCCGTTGAGATCGAGACGTTCGAGGGCGCCGACGACCTCGCGAACGCCTGGCAGCGCGGGCTGACGCTCGACCCGGCGCTGACGGTGTCGGAGTGGGCCGATCGGCACCGCTGGCTGTCGTCGCGCGCCTCGGCCGAGCCCGGCCGCTACCGGACCGAACGCACGCCGTACATGCGCGCGATCATGGACGCGCTGAGCGCGAGCCACCCTGCGCAGCGGGTCGTGTTCATGAAGGCGGCGCAGGTGGGCGCGACCGAGGCCGGCAACAACTGGATCGGCTTCGTCATCCACCACGCGCCGGGGCCGATGCTGGCGGTGCAGCCGACGGTGGAACTTGCGAAGCGCAACTCGCGGCAGCGGATTGATCCGCTGATCGAGGAGAGCCCCGGCGCTCCGCGAGCGGGTCCGGCCGGCGAGATCGCGATGCCGGCAACACGCAGCTGTCGAAGGATTCTGCCGGCGGCGTGCTCGCCAGTTCCGGGGGCGGCCGGAGTATGGAGGCGCTGCCGGTGCTCAAACGCCGGGTTATGCCGATGCGCCTCCACGCGGTGTGAGGCCGGCGACAGCGCTCCGCGTGCGGTTCGGCCGCCTGCGCGCCGGCCTCATCGGCTGACCGGAGCCGCCGCGGCGGGAAAGGGCACCGGCGTCTCGGCTTCATCGGTCCCGATCAGCGCCCCCACGCGCTTCCACATCGACTCGACCGCCGCGATCTTGGTGACCGCCACCCCGGTGAGGCGCGCCCGCAGTGCCCGGTTGGCGTCCTCGTCGATCAGGCCACCGAGCCGGGCGCGAGTCACCGCGTCCGGCTCCTCCGCCGTCGCAAGGAGCTCCGGCACCTCGTACTCGTCGAACAGCGCGCGGTATTTGTGCGACCAAGACGTGCCGATCACCGGCGTCGCGGTCGACAGCGCGCCGACGATCGCGTGGAATCGCGAACTCACCACGAAGCGGCTGGACGCGAGGATCGCCTTCGTGGCGCGTGCGTCCTCGTCGATCACCGGCAGCGGCCCGACTTTCTCGATGATGCCGGCGACGATCCCGCCATCGTTCGTCTCGTGGAGGACGAGGCATGGCTCGAGACCCGCGGCGCGGACATCTCCCACAACACGGGCGACGAAGCCGAGGTAGGCGCGGGCGGTCTCGCCCTCCGTCTTGTCGAGCATGCGCGCGTTCGGCACCACCGCGACGCGGGGCGAAGCGACGGCGTCCCGTCGTGGCGCGGGCTGAACGAGGTGGGTGATGTCCGGCACGGTCAGCACGCCGTCAAGGTCCGGCAGCAGGCGCCGCGCATGCCCGGCGGAGACGGCATCGCGGGCGCAGACGAGGTCGAACTCGCCGAGGAGCATCGCCGCTGCCTCCCGCACCGCCGGGTCCTCGAACGGCCCCAGCGCCTGCGGCAGCATCACGAGCCGGGCGCCCCGACGCTTCAGGGCGGCGAGATGGCGGGCGCGCTCCAGCGGCCGGCGCGTCGACCACTGGTCACCATAGGCGAAGCCGGAGCAGTCGAGGAGGGCACTGACCGAACGGGCGGGGACGGCGCCGTACCGGGCCGCGACCGTCGCCGGAAGCGCCGAGAGCGCCGCCGCATTGCGTGCAAGCCGCGCCGCCGTCCCGGGTCGGCCGCCGGCGAGCGAGCGTCGCGCGTCGGACATCAGCGGGTTGGTCCGGCGGACCTGCGCAAGGCGCGGGTCGACGAGGCCGAACTCCGGCGAGGCGGCAAGGATCGCGCGCTGGCCGAGCCGGTCGACGATTGCGTCCAGCATCAGCGCGTCGCCCTTGTTGCCGAGCCAGGGACCGAGCACCTCGACCACAGGCCGACCCGCGCGGCGCGTCATGGCCGATGCCCGCCGCTCTGGCGGACGAAATCCAGCATCGCCGAGTCGAAGCTTTGCCAGAAGGGAGCGCCGTCGGGCTCGGGGATGGCGAGCCGGGCGCGCGCGTCGAAGGTGTGCCACGAACCGTTGTCACCACGGGCATGGACGCGCCACCGCGGCGAGCGGACGTTCGGATAGACGTTGATGTCGATGAAGTAGGCCGTCCCGTCGGCCTCGCGGCGGACGAAGTCGACCGCAAAGAACTCGAGCGACAGAGTGCGGGCGATGAGGGCGATCTGCCGCCGCTCCTCCGGCGAGAGGTCGAACGAGTAGTCGACCATCGTCGCCGTCTCGCCGCGGACGCTCCAATGCGTCGAGAGCATCACCTCGGCCGGCCGGATCAGCCCTGCGATATGGTGGGCACGGTAGCGGCGGCGGACGCCGGCCGGGTCGCGGCTCTCGATGAACTCGAACGTGCGGTATCCCGGCCGCGGTCCCTTGTAGAGCTCGAGGGTCTTTTCGAGCCCCTGCCCTCCGATGCGCTTGTACACCACGAGGGCGCGCCCCACGTCCGACCGGCCATAGCGGCTCCTGGGCACGGTGACGCCAGCGGCGGCGAGGCGCGGGAAGCAGTCGGCCGCGTGGTAAGCGTTGTATGCGGCCGGCGTATTGACGACCGGAGTGCCGGGCCGCACCTGCGCGGCAATCCGCTGCGTCATCCGCGCATGTTGCGCCGGGTCCAGCGGGTCCTGCGCGCAGATCCACACGACATCCGCCCGGCGAAGTCCGCCATTGCGGCGCACAGAGAACACGCGGCTGCCGCGGTTGATGGCGAAGGCCCAGAGGCCGCCATAGCGGTGTCGGGGCCGCGCCTCCTCCAAAAGCACGAGGCGGAGCGGCTTGCGGCGGAGTCGGTGGCCGATGGAGCGGACGAGTGTGAGGGGACCGGGGCCGTAGCCCGTCTCCTCGAGCCGTGCGCCGGTGAGGAACCAAGCCCACTGGCACACCCAGTCCCTCATGAGGAACGGCACCTCGTGCCGCCACCAGATCGGCGCGATTCGCCGATGCAGCGCGGCGGGAAGGCGGCGCCGGGAAATCGGCGCGCCCGAACACGATTCGACGGAGTGTTGCATCTGCCCGCATCCCGGATGTCGCCGCAGAATGGCCTATCAGCGGCAGGAATCTACGCACATATGTTGCAGCACCCGCTCCGATCTTTGCGCAGGGTCCATGCTGACCCTCGGGGATGGTGAATGTACAATGACCGGCTGCGCGACCGGATCGACATGGTCCGCTTTACCCTCATCTGCGGCCTTGTCTTCCTGCACTACGGCTACCTGCCCGGGATTGACGTGTCTCCGTTTGAGGGGCCGGCTGCGGGCGACCATTTCGTCGCGACGTTTGTCAACGCATACGTCCTGTTCTTCTTCCTGAGCGCGGTGCCGCTGCTGTCGTGCCTGTCGGGCTGGCTGTTCTTCCAACGCTTCAAGCCGACCGCGCAATTCTTCCTTCAAAAGTACGCGGCGCGGGCGCGGTCGATCCTGCTGCCGATGGTGCTCTGGAATGCCGCAATCCTCGCCCTCTTCGTGGCGCTGGCGGCGGTACGGCCGGGGTCGTATCTTCTCGATATCGTCAGATATGACGTCGAGGCGCTCAATCTTCCCGCGCTCGTGAACGCGCTCGTCGGCGTCACGCGGCACCCGATCGACTTCCAGTTCTGGTTCCTGCGCGACCTCCTCCTTACGATCCTCCTGTCGCCCGTCCTCGCGCTCCTGTTGCGGCGGGCACCCTATGCGGGGCTCGCCGGGCTCGCGCTCGTCTGGCTCGGGGGTGCAACGCTCGGCATTTTCTTCCGGACCGACGTCCTCTTCTTCTTCTACCTCGGCGCGCTGGCCCGGGTGCGTGGGTGGAAGGTGGAGCGGCCGGTGCCGCGGCTCGGTGCGGTGCTCCTCGCGTTGTACACGGTGGTCGTGGCCGTCCGGACGGCGGCGCCGCTCGCGCTCGGCGAGGCATCGGCAGATTCCGAGGCGCTGGACGTCGCGACGCGGCTGATTCGCCTCCTCGGCGTCGCCGCGATCTGGACCGCCGCGCCCCTCTTGCTCGCGACGCCAGCGGGTCGCCTCGCCGCCGCGCTCGGGCCGCTCGCCTTCTTCCTCCACGCGATCCACTGGCCGCTCAACCAGTTCGTGAAGGACGCGCTCGCCCGTGTGCTGCCGACCGACGGGAACGCGCTCCTCCTCCTCAACTACGTGGCGACGACGGTCCTTACCATTGCCATTGCCATCGCCGTCGCACGGGTGATGGCGTGGCTTGTGCCGGGGCTTTTTGGGATCCTCAGCGGCGGGCGGGGGGGCGTATTCGGGCGCGGGGCGGAAGGCGGCGGAGGGGCGCCCGCTACAGTCACGCCGCGACGAGGTCGGTGAGGAGGGTCTCGAGCCGGGCGTTCTGCACGCCGTTGTCGAACTCGCGCGTCACCGTCCTGCGCGCCACGACGGCGCGACGCAGCGCGGCCTCGGGGTCACCCACGAGCCGCTCCAGCTCGCCCGCAAGGGCGGCCGCGTCGTTCTCCGGCGCCATGAGGCCGTTCACCTCGTGCTCGACGAGTTCCGGGATGCCGCTGTGCCGGGTGGTGACGACAGGGAGCCCGCTCGCCATCGCCTCCATAAGGGCGACGGGAATGCCTTCCATGTCGCCGTCCGCCGCGCGCCGGCTGGGGAGCACGAAGGCGTCGGCCTCATCCAGCGCGCGGCGGATCGCCTCGTGCGGCTGCGGCCCCTCGAAGCGCACCGCGTCCGCGAGGCAGAGACGGGTTGCCGCGGCGCGCAGAGTGTCGCCGAGCGGGCCGCCGCCGAAAATCCTTACCGTGAAGGGAAGCGCGCCGCGCGTTTCGCGGTAGTGCGCGAGGGCGGCGAGGAGCACGTCCATCCCCTTCTTCTCGACGAGGCGGCCGACGGAGATCAGCTGGAGGGGACGGCCGTCGGCCGGCCGTGGCCGCTCGCGAAACGGGTGCTCCATCAGTGCGACACCCATGTGGTGCACGACGGCGCGCTCAGGCGGGGCGCCGAGCTCGATCAGGCGGTCGCGCCAGAAGCGGCTGACGGGGAGGAGGAGGTCCGCCTCAGCGAATACGGGCCGATAGACGTCCTCGCCGTTCTCCACGAGCATCCTCGACATGTCGTCGCCATGGAAAACGACGACGAGACGGCAGCGCGCGGTGCGGGGAAGCGGCTGGAGGCTCTCGGCCATCTTCAGTCCGGACCAGCCGAAATGGCAAACGACGACGTCCTCGCCGAGGCACCAGCGTCGCTCGGCGCGGGCCGATCCGCGGCGGATGAGCCGGTACGGAAGGCGGCGGCGGGCGGCAGCGAGGAGGCGCGTCCGCGGCTCGATGTAGTGGACCGAGAGGCCCGCCGCGGATCCGGCGAGCGCCGCGCCGCGGTCGCGGCTCGGTGCGTCGGCGAGTACGGATATGCGGTGGCCGCGGTCGATCATCCCCCTGATCTGCTGATCGACGAAGGTCTCCGACAGCGCAGGATACTGGCCGACGCGGAAACAGATCCGGAGTGCCCCCTCGCGGCTCCCGGCGGCGTGACGCGTCGCGCCGCGCGCCACCATGAGGCGGGGTCGTCCGCTCTCGAGCGGGATCGTTGTCACCGTCCCTCAGTCCCCGTCTTCTCGATCCAGGCAGCGCGTGCCCGATATGGCGCGTAGAGATGAACCCGGTTGTGATTACCGGGCCGTGAGACAACATCACGGGGCAGATTCCACAATGTCATTTGCGATACGACAGAAAATGAACAGATTTCTGGCGATTTGATGCTGGTTGTAGATTGTAAATGCCGTGAATTAAAAGCCGCCTATGTCTCGTCGCGCAGATTGGCATCGAGACGCAGCGGCGGAGGGCAGGCGATTGTTCGGGCAGATACGAAAACTGCTCTCTCTTCTCAGTCCTGCCGACAGACGCGCCGCCCTTGGTCTCTTCGCGATGATGCTTGCGGGGGCGGTGCTCGAGGTGATCGGCGTCGCGGCGATCCCGGCGTTTGTCAGCGCCGTCGTCGATCCTGAGCGGCTCGAGAGGTACGCGTTCGTCAGCCGGTCGATGGAGGCGCTCGACATCTCTTCCGGGCCGGAGCTGATCGTCGCCGGCGGTGCGGCGCTGCTGGCGCTGTTCACCATCAAGAACCTGTTCCTGATGCTGAACCAGTACGCTCAGGCGCGCTACGTCGCGCGGCAGCGCAGCACGCTCTCCCGTCGCCTCACGCTCGCCTACCTCGACGCACCGTACATCTTCCACGTCCGCCGCAACTCCTCGCTCATCATCCGCAACATCAACCGCGAGGTGTCGATGGTCACGACGAACGGCATCTCGCCGCTGCTGGAGCTTGGCACACGCAGCATGATCCTCATCTTCGTGCTCGGGTTCCTCCTCTATGTGGAGCCTTGGATCACGGTGTGGTGGATCGTCTTCCTCGGCGCCGTCTGCGGCGCTGGCGTCGTCGTCATGAGCGCGCGGCTGAAGCGGTACGGCCGTGTCGAGCAGGCAGCCGGGCGGACGCTGATGCAGGCACTGCAGCAGGGCTTCGGCGGGCTGAAGGAGATGAAAGCGGCAAACCGCGAGACGTTTTTCGCCGACAAGATCACCGACGCGGTGGACCAGATGGCCTACACGGTCAGCCGCAAGCAGTTCATCCACGGCTCGATCGCGCCCGTCCTCGAGATTGTCGCCGTCGCCGGGCTCCTCACGCTCACCGGCTGGCTCGTCCTCGCCGCCCGACCGACCGACGAGGTGCTCGTCACGCTGTCCCTGTTCGTGGTCGGCCTCGTCCGCCTGCGCGAGGTGCTGGCGGCCGTTATCTCGCACCTCGCGAACCTGCGCTACAGCCTCGTCTCGGTTGAGCCGATTGCCGCTGACCTCGCAGCACTCGAAGGGGCGGAGCCGCCGCGCCAGCCGGCCGAGCCTGTGACGCCGCTGCGGTTTTCCGACCGGATCGAGCTGCGCGACCTCTCCTACCGCTACGACGGCACCGATCGCGCGGCACTCGAGAATGTCTCGGTCATGATTGCGAAGGGCTCCGCGACGGGGTTCGTCGGCTCGACGGGCGCGGGGAAGTCGACGCTCGTCGACATCATCCTCGGCCTGCTCGAGCCAGAGCACGGCGGCGTCTTCGTCGACGGCACCGACATCCGCCTCACCGGCGTGCGCCAATGGCAGGCGAACCTCGGCTACGTGCCGCAGTCCATCTACATCCTCGACGACACGATCCGCCGCAATATCGCGTTCGGCGTGCCAGACCGGGACATCGACGAGGTGGCGCTGCAGCGGGCGATCATCACCGCCCAGCTCCAGCGCTTCATCGGCACGCTCCCGAAGGCGCTCGACACGACCGTGGGCGAGCGGGGGGTCCGCCTGTCGGGCGGCGAGCGGCAGCGAATCGGAATCGCCCGCGCTCTCTATAACGACCCGCAGGTGCTGATCTTTGACGAGGCGACCTCTGCACTCGACAACACCACCGAACGGGCGATCATCTCCTCCATCGAGGCGATGAAGGGCACGCGAACGATCATCACCATCGCGCACCGCCTCTCGACGGTGCGAAACTGCGACGTGCTGCACTTTCTCGCGAACGGCCGGATCGAGGCGTCCGGCACGTATGACGAGCTGCAGGACGGCCACCACGGCTTCAAGATGATGTCGGCGGGCTGACCATGGCCTCAACCGACAGACAGGACCTCCATGTGCCGATGCCGGGGGTGGCCGGGGCGAAACGGCTGGCGCGCGTCCTCGCTGCGCGTGCCGTCACCCGCGGCATGCCACCGGCGTGGTGCGGCTGGCGCTCTGTCCGCGAGGAGACGCCGGACGAGGCGGCGGCGCGAGGCGTCGCAAGGGTCGAGGTGATCCACCCGCCGGCATGCGCGGCGAACCCGCTGCCGCGGAACGTCGCCGACCGGGCGACCCTCCCGGCCGATCCCGGCTGGTTCGGCTACGCATTTCGCGACGTGCCGGAGCGGCTCTCCGGGCGCACCGCGCGGGTGACTGTCGAGGACGGGCGCGTCGTCGCCTTCACCGATGAGCGGCAGCGTTTCTGGCCGACCGTCCTCACCCGCGGCGACCAGGCGCTGATCTTGCGCGAGTTGCGCTTCCGCTGCGGCCACGGGGAGGTTCTGCGGGCGCAGCAGAAGGAGGCGGAGCTCGCCTCAGGCACCTGGTTCGCCGAGCGCGTCTACGACAACCACTCCCACTGGATGACAGCGCACCTCCCGAAGCTCTGCCTCCTCGCCCGGCGCGGCGAGGCGGACGATCTCATCCTCCCTGCCCGCCGCAACAGGGTGATCGAGGCGTCGCTGTCGCTCCTCGGCATCCAGCCGGCACGGCACCCGATCCACGACCCGCGCCGGCCGCTCCGGGTGCGCCGACTCACGCTTCTCGAGACCGACCGCTTCCGGCCCGAGCTGCTCCAGCCGGTGCGCGACACGCTTTGCGATGCGGTGGGCGCCACCGCCACGCCGACCCGCCGCATCTTCGTGAGCCGACGCGGCGCGAAGATCCGCCGCCTCCTCAACGAGGGCGCGATCGCCCCACTCCTCGACCGCGCCGGGTTCGAGCACGTGCGGATGGAGACGCTCGATTTCGCTTCGCAGATCCGGCTGATGGCCGAGACGGCGGTGCTCGTCGCCCCGCACGGCGCCGGCCTCACCAACATGATGTTCTGCCGCCCCGGCGCGCAGGTCGTCGAGATCGCCGACAGCGCCTACCCCAACCCGAACTTCTACGCGCTCGCGGTTGCCATGGGTCTCGGCTACTGGATGGTGCCGGGGCGGATGGTCGGCGATGCGCGGACGCCGGTGCTCGAGCGCGACCTCCTCGCCGACCCGGCGGCGCTCGCGGCAGCCCTCGCGGCGGTCCTGGAACAGGTGTCCGCATGACGACCCTCTCCGTCGTTATCCCCGTCCGCAACGGCCGCGACTTCATTGCCCAGACACTGTGGTCGCTCACCCGCCAATCGCGGCCGCCGGACGAGATCATCGTGCTCGACGACGGGTCTGACGACGGGACCACCGCCCTCGCCCTCGCCGTCGCGCCGGACGCAACCGTGATCGAAGGGCCGTTCGGCGGGGCAGCGGCGGCACGGGCCGTGGGTGCGCGGGAGGCACGGGGCGACGCTCTGATGTTCCTCGATGCGGACGACGTTCTCGGCCACGGCACGCTCGAGGCGCTGGCGGCGACACTCGAGGAGAACCCGGGCGCCATCGCTGTGTGCGACTGGAAGCGGCTCGAGCTCTCCGGGGGCGTGTGGGTCTCCGCCCCCGCCTCGTGCGTGCCGCGGCAGGCGGGGGATGATGACCTCTCCGCCTGGTTGCGCGGCTGGTATCATCCGCCATGTGCCGTCCTGTGGTCGCGCGAGGCGTACGAGGCGAGCGGCGGATGGGATGGCGGCATCGCCTCCAACCAGGACGGCGACGTGATGATGCGCGCGCTGGTTGCCGGTGTCCCGCTGCGGCGGGCGCCGGGCGGAGTGGCGTACTATCGCCGCGTGCCGGGTGGAGGGACGATCAGCGGTCGGCGCGGCACACTGGAGGGGCTCACCGCGCAGCTCGTCGTAGTGCACCGGATCGAGCAGCGGCTGCGTGAGACGGGGCGGACCGGAGCCTATGCCGGCGCGCTCCGCGCGGCATACCAGCGGGTTGAGGGTCATGCGCGGGAGCACAAGACGCGCGCCCCGAGCGGTGCGCCGCAACCGGAGACAGCGGTGCTCGAGGCGCCCGTCCTCACCGGCCGTAGCGATGCGGACGCGACGGGAACGCTGGGCGAGAGGCCGCTCGTCAGCGTCGTCGTCCCCGCCTACGAGCGTGCGGACGTCCTCGCCCGCGCGCTCGCGACCGTGGTGGCGCAGAGCTACGAGCGGCTCGAGATCCTGGTGGTCGACGACGGCTCGACGGAGGACCTGTGCGCCGTGGTGGACGGCTTCGCCGACCCACGCATGACGCTCCTCGTCCACCCGCAGAACCGCGGCACGGGGGCGGCGCGCAATACCGGCCTCGCGCACGCCACCGGCGAGCTCGTCGCGTTCCTCGATTCGGACGACGAGTGGCTTCCGGAGAAGATCGCGCGGCAGGTGGCGCTGTTTCGCGCCGCGCCGCGTGCCACGGGGCTCGTCTATTCGAGCGTCCTCGAGGCGACCGGGCGCGGCGCGCCGGTCCTCCACACCGCGAGCGCGCGGGGCGACGTCCGGCGCGAGATGATGTGGCGCAACGTGATCCACTTCGGGATGAGCAGCACCGTCGTCCGCCGCGAGGTGGCGCTGACTGTCGGCGGCTTTGACGAGGCGTTGCCGGCGATCGAGGACTATGACTTCTTCGTCCGCGTCGGTGAGCTGTTCGCGTTCGAGGTCGTCGCGGAGCCACTCATTGTCTACCACAACGAGGCTGCCGCCACGGGTCAGCGGTCGCGCCACTTCCGGGCGAATACCGCTGCCCGACAGGCTTTTCTGCGCCGCTACGCCTGGGCTGCGGACGAGGCGGGGGTGCTGCACCACGCCCTGCTCGAGGCCGCGCGGAGGCAGCTCGAATCGCGAGAAGGAAACAGCATCCTCGGCGCGTACCTCGTCCTGAAGGCGATCCGGTCCCGCACCCGCGAGCCGCGCCTCTTCGCCTGGCTCGCCTTGGCACTGCTGCCGCGCGGGGTGCGGCTCCGCCTGTCCCCGCATCTGAAGCGGCTCCGGCGCGAGCTGCCGGAGGGCCTGTGGTTCGGCCGCGACGGTCCCGCCGGCGGGGCCGACCGTGAGCAGCCGGAGCGCGTGAGCACGGACGCGCCCACCCGGTGAGCGGCGCTTGGCACAAGGGGACGCAGCGGAGCGGGCCATGGCCGGGCGACACGCCTCGCGTGGCTCGAGACGGGCCGATGCGCATCCTCTTCGCGAGCCGCCACCCGTACATCCCGCAGATCGCCGGTGGGGCGCAGTCTAGCGTTCACGAGCTCGCCGGGTCGTTCGCGGCGCGCGGCGACCGGCCGGGCGTCCTCGCCGGGCTTACCGGCGACGGCTGGCTCGGGCTTCGCGGCCGCATCGCGCTGAAGCTCGGCCGCGGCGCGACGGTGACGGACGGGACGCTCGGCTATCCGGTGCTGCGTGCCTGGGACGCCGCCGCGGCCGCCGACGAGGCGGCGCGGCGCTTCCGGCCGGACGTCGCGGTCGTCCAGTCCGGCCACCCGGTGGCGGTCGCGCAGGCATTCGTCGCGTGTGGCGTGCCGACCGTCGTGTACCTGCGCAACGTCGAGGCGGATGATCATGGGGGCAACCCTGCGGCGCTGAGCGGCGCGGCGACGTTCGTCGCCAACTCGCACTTCACCGCCGCTTGGTACGCTGAGCGGTTCGGGATCAAGAGCCGCGTCGTCTACCCTCTCGTTCGCCCCGAACGGTACGCGGCGGCGACGGGGGGGGACCGGGTCGTCTTCATCAACCCCCATCCGTCGAAGGGGCTCGAGGTCGCCGTCGGCCTCGCCAAGGCGTGCCCCGAGATCCCGTTCCTGTTCGTCGAGGCTTGGACGCTCGACGCAGCGGCGCGGGCAGCGCTGATGGAAAAGATTGCTCCGCTCCGCAACGTGGAGTTGGCGCCGCGGGCACGCGACATGCGTGCGGTCTACGGCCGCGCGCGAATCGTGCTCGCACCGAGCCAGTGGCGGGAGGCGTTCGGGCGTGTCGCCGCCGAGGCGCACGTGAGCGGTGTCCCCGTCATCGCGTCGGACATCGGCGGGCTTCCGGAGGCGGTCGGACCGGGGGGCCGCCTCGTCGCGCCGGACGCCGGCGTCGAGGTCTGGGCGGCGGCGCTGCGGGGACTGTGGTACGACCGGGACGCATATGCCGACGCCGCGGCTGGCGCCCGGCGCCACGCCGCCCGGCCGGAGCTCGATCCGGCCAGGCAGCTCGCGACCCTGCGGGAGATCTTCGCGGCGGCGCAGACAGGCGCCTAGGCCGCCGCCCGGTCGCCTGCGTGGTTGTTCCGATGCCAGTGCCACGCGTCGCGCACCGCAGTCTCGAGACCGTGCTCCGCCCGCCATTCGAGCACCTTCTCCGCTCGCGCTGGGTCGGCGACGAGCATCGGTGCATCGCCCGGGCGCGGCGCCTCCCGCATCACCCGAAGGCGCCGTCCGGTAACGCGCTCCACCGTCCGCGCCACCTCGGCGACCGAGGCGCCCATTCCCGTCCCGACATTGAAGGCCGTGCTCGCCCCGCCGCCGCGCAGGAACTCGAGCGCGCGGACGTGCGCGCGGGCGAGGTCCGTCACGTGCACGTAGTCCCGCACGGCCGTCCCGTCCGCCGTCGGATGATCGCCGCCGAACATCGTGAGCGCGGCACGCCGGCCAAGCGCGACGTCGAGTGCGATTGGAACGAGATGGGTCTCAGGGTCGTGCCACTCGCCGACCTCGCCCGAGGGCGTGGCGCCGGCAGCGTTGAAGTAGCGGAGCGCCGCGTACGTCATCCCCTGCGCGGCGGAGACGTCGGCGATCATTCGCTCCGCCATCGCCTTCGAGGCGCCGTAGGGGTTGATCGGAGCAAGCGGCGTCTCCTCGCGGATAGGCACCGTCTGCGGCACGCCGTAGACCGCGCAGGTCGAGGAGAGCACGAGGTGCGGCACCTTCGCCTTCGCCATCGCCGCGAGGAGATTGAGCGTCCCCCCGACGTTCACCGCGAACGTCTCCTCCGGCTCGGCGAGCGACTCGGAGACCAGCGACTTCGCCGCGAGGTGAATCACCGCGACCGGCGCTGCCCATTCAACGGCGTGAGCGAGCACGTCGCAGCTCCTGATGTCGCCTTCGATGAGCGGGCCCCAGCGCACGAACGAGCGGTGGCCGGTCGAAAGGTTGTCGAAGACCACCGGCCGGTAGCCGGCCTCCTTCAGGGCGAGACAGCAGTGGCTGCCGATGTAGCCGGCGCCACCGGTGACGAGGACCTGCTGCATCATCATTCTCCGATCGAGGCGGTAGCGGTGGTATTAGCGAGGCCGCCGCGCGAGAGGCGGAGCGCGACCCCGCTGCGGGCGTCCGGCGCGTCGACGGAGAGGACGTCGCCCGGCTGGAGCGGCGTCTGGTCGTCGATGCGGCGAACCTCGGTGTCGCCGCCGCCGTTGGTGCGGGTGACGACAAGCGTGGGGCTCACCTTCCCCTCCTCGGAGCGAAGCGCGTCGAGTGTGGCGCCGAACCGTGCCGCCTCCGCGAAGAGGGCCTCCGCCGTCTCCATGCGTGAGGCGATGCCCGCGAGGCGCGCCCGCGTCTCCTGCAGGGCGGTCACGATGGAGACGCGGCGCTGGCCGATGAGCTCGACGCGGTCGCGCTCAGCCTCGCTGAGGCGCTGCTCGGCCTCGAGGATGGAAGTCTCGAGTTGCAGCCGCCGCGCCTCGAGCTCTGCGACTGTGCGGGCAACGTCGTTGACCTGGCTCTGGCGCGACAAGCCTCTCGCGACAAGGGACTCCATGTTCGCCTGCTCCTCACGCGTAGCGGCGAGGAGCTCCTCGCGCAGCGTCACCTCCTCCGCCAGCTTGGCGATCCGCTGGTGGAGGAGGTTGGTGAGGTCGTCGATCGCGGAGAGGGCGGACTGGTGCTCCTCGCGCCGGGCGTCGAGTACCTCCTGCTCCACCGAGAGCAGCTCGTCGGCGTTCGGCGCCTCCGCCAGCTCCGTCGGCATCGCGACTGTCTCCCGGCCGGCGGCCTCCGCCTCGAGCCGAGCGAGGCTTGCGAGCTCGGCGGCGCGCTCGACCAGCAGGAGCCGCCGGTCGCCGAGCGAGCGCACCGCATCCCGCTCGGTTCGCGAGAAGAAGGACTGCTCGCGCAGCGGCCCGCCTGCGAGCGCGATCGCCTGCAGCGCAGTGATGCCGGGCACGTACTCGAACCGGCCGGGGTTCTGCACTGCGCCAACGACGTAGACCGGCCCGTGGCTCGCGACGGAAAGGCTAACATAGAGCGGGTCGGTGATGCCGAGCGCCTTGCCGAGACCCGCACCGATCCGCTCGACGAGCGCCGCGCGATCGACGCCGTGGGTTGCGACCTCGCCGAGGACGGGCATAAGCACGCGCCCGTCCCCGCCGACGGCGAGCTCGCTCTCCAGAAAGGCGAGGGGCACCATGTCGGCCGTCGCCGAATCCCAGCGGGCGACCTTGAGCTCGAGCGTGTCGTGCGGGCGGATCACGTCCTCCGCGGCGGCCGCGACGGGAAGCGCCACGGCGACGGCCGCGAACGCGCGGATGAGGCGCCGCATCATGACGTGCCCCGCGCGCGGACGACGGCAGGGATCGTCCGCGTCATGATGGCGACGTCGCGCGGGAGCGACCAGGCGCCGACATAGATGACGTCGAGCACCACGCGCTCGGCATAGGTCACGTCGTTGCGGCCGCTGATCTGCCACGGCCCGGTGACGCCGGGGCGGACGGCGAGGTAGATCGCGCGGAACTCACCGTAGCGCTCCAGCTCGTTCTCCACCACCGGGCGCGGACCGACGATGCTCATCTCTCCGCGCAGAACATTGATGAGCTGCGGCAGCTCGTCGAGGCTGCTCTTCCTCAGGAGGCGGCCGAGCATCGTGACGCGCGGATCGTGCCTCAACTTCTGCGTCTCGCGCCACTCTTCTGCCGCAGCGGGGTTCTCGCAGAGATGGCGGGCCAGGACCGCGTCGCCGTCCGGCACCATGGTGCGGAGCTTGAGGCAGCGGAACGGGGTGCCATTCCGGCCGACCCGACGGTGGCCGTAGAACGCCGGCCCGCCGTCCTGCAGGGCGACGGCGAGCGCGAGGAGCACGATCAGAGGCCACAGGAACGCCAGCGCAGTTCCCGCCACCGCGATGTCGAAGCAGCGCTTCATCACACCGCCGGTCGGCGCCTCGCGACCGAAGTCTGGCGGCGCAGTCGGCCGCACCGCGCCGAGCGCGATGCGCCGGACGAATGCCCTAGAAGGTCCCGCATGTGCGGCAGCTTTCATCCCGTCCACTCCATCCGTTTCCGCGCGCGGCTGCGTCGCGAACGGACGGGCGCACGGGCTCGCTGCGCGATGCTGGCTTCAAGTGGAGAAAGGATTCTACGCCTTCTTAAGTTTCAAATATATCTTTAGATATACTGTCGTTACTATTCTCAACTCCATCAAAATTCATCAAACCGATCTCACAAATGCCAAATATTTTAGAAATTTCGTGAAACTTGATGATCTATTCAGCAAATTCCCCAGATCAGGTGCTCAACCCCTGTTCAGGAATATACCAACAACCTTGGGTGACCATTCCGAATTCTGCACGAGGTCGGCAACTTCGGTGGCGCGTGCGTGACGGCGGCGGTTGAGCACGACAGCGGCGTCGACGTAGCGGGCGAGCGCCTCGTGCTCCGGCCCGGCGGCCGCGGCAGGGACGTCGACAACGATGTAATCGAAAGCCGCCCGGCAGCGTTCGAACGCCGAGGCGAAGCGCTCTGTGCCGGCCTGCATGATGCCGGCGAACGGGCGCGAAGGCGGAGAGAGCGGCAGGACAGCGAGCGGCGGGTCGCCGATCCCCTCGCACCAAACGAGGGGCAGCTCCTCGCCGGCGGCCTCCGACAGGCTCGCCTGCGTATCGGGGGCGAGGAGGCGTCTCGCGGTCATCCGGTAGGGATCGGCGTCGATCAGGAGGGTGCGGAAGCCGTTCTCGGCGAGGCGGGCGGCGAGGTTCAGCGAGAGCAGCGTCTTGCCTTCGCCCTCCCTGGCCGACACGATCGCGAGCGTCAGCGCCCCGCCGCCGGGCGCTCGCTCGTCGACCGCGAGCTTGATGGCGCGACTCGCGGCGAGCATCACGGGATCGTTCTGCGCGCGGGTCTTGCGGCGGCGGGCAAAGATCGAGCGGCGTCTCTTCGCGACGAGAGGACCGAACAGTTTCGCCTTACGCGGCAGCGTGCCGATGACGTCGAGGTCGAGGAGGCGCTCTGCATCGTCGCGCGTGTCGATCACGTCGCGCCGCGATTCGCGCAAGACGCCAATGCCGCCGCCGGCGAGGAGGCCGAGAATGAGCCCCGCCGCGAGCACGCGCGCCTTCGACGGGCTGCTCGGGTCGGGCGGGACGTCGGGCTCGCTGATGACGCGGGCGGCAACGATCGGTACCGAGCGCTGCTGGATCGCCTTCTGCATGCGCGTCACCGCATCCCGGTACATCGCCTGATAGGCTTCGTTGGCCTGCTCGAGCTGGCTGAGACGGGAGAGCGACACCTCGTCTCCGGCCGACCCGGCGATTGCAGCGGTGAGCCCCTCGCGGAGCGCCACGACCCGGCTCTCCTCCGCCTCGTAGGCATTGCGGGAGCGCAACGCCTGCCGCCGCACCTCGTCCATCACGAGGCCGGCGAGGCGGTGGAGGTCGCGGCCGAGACGGGCGGCTTCCGGATGGTCCTCGCCGAACTCGGCGACGATCGCGCTTCGCCTCGTCTCCGCGTCGAGGTACTCGGTCCGCATCCGCGCCAGCGTGGGGGAGGCTCCCTCGTCACCGGCATCGAGGCCGGCGACGGCGGCGTCGATCCCATCCGACAACATCGCCTCGCGTTGGCGCCAGAGCGCGCCGGCCCGCGCGGCATCTGCCTCGGCGAGGATGAGCTGGCTCATCACCTCGGAGAGCTGCTGCTCCGACAGCGACCGACCGCCTACGGAGACGAGGTTGTTCTCCCGCCGGAACTGTTCGAGCGCTCGATACGCTTCGACGCTCTCCGTGCTGAGCTGGCCGACGCGGTCCTGCAGCCAGTTGACCGCGCTCTCCGCGGCGCTGGCGTTCGTCTCCAGCTGAAAGGCGAGGTAGGCACTGGTGTAGGCGCGGGCGATCTCGGCGGCGAGCACCGCCGAGGGTGCTTCGTACGAGATCTCGATCACGTAGCTGCGGCCGACCCGGTCGACCGTCAGGTTGTTGCGCACGGTGGAAGCGACGGCCCGCTCCGGCGAGGTTGTCTCGGTGTCCACCGCGACGGGGGCGGGCCCGTCCGGCGTGCCGATCACCGCCTCGATGGTGTGGCCGACGAAGGACCTCGCGCTCGCCACGAGGCTGTCGATCATTGGCGGCTCGACGGTGAGCTCCTCCCGCCGTTCGACGAGGTCGAGCCGGTCTACAACGCGCAGCGCCACATCGTTGCTCTTCAGGATCTCGACCTCGCTCTGAATCGCCGCGTCGCCGAGGACCGCCGTCGGCAGCGCCGAGACGAGGTCGAGGAGCTCGGCGCGCTCGGCGTCGAGGAGGATCGTCGCATGAGCGGTGTAGAGCGGCTGGATCGTCATGAGGTGCGCGAGCGCGACGCCGACCCCGGCGATCGCGAACACGATTGCGATCACGACCTGACGGCGGACCCCCTTGAGGATGAGGCCGACGTCGAGGTCGTCGCCGCCGCCGCGGCGGCGCGACTCCGGGCGGCGGAGGCCGTCGATCCGCGGCGACGCGGCGGCGATCTGCAGGCTGCGGTCGGGGGCGATCGTCATCGGCGCTGTCCTGCGGTCTCTGGCGCAGTGTGGGCGAGCGGAGACTCGGCGAGCGGGGCTGTGGCGCGCGGCGCGGCGGCCAGGATGGACGACGGGAGGGGCGCATGGGCGAAGCCGGGGCCGAACAGCCTCTCCGGCCGCTCGCCGAGCCTTCGCGCCGCGTTGCCGCGACGGAACGCCCGCCACTTGTCGCGCGCGACTCCGCCAGCCACGGCCGGAAGGTGATGCGGCCGGCGGCTGAGGAGGGCCGCCGCGACGAGCGCGCCTCGCGTAGCCCGCGCGTCGAGGAAGGCGCGGAGGCGATGGCGCGCGATGATCTGCCGCCGGTGGGCACGGATCGCGGCCGCGGCGCCGGGGGAGAGCTCGCGGGAAAGAAGCCGGTCGTCGGCCGCCGCAAGGTTCCGCAGGTCCTCCGTGCCGTGCGCGGCGCTGAGCGAGTTCGCCCGCTCCATCGCAACGTAGCCTACGGTATCGACCAGCCTGAAGCGCGCCCCGCTCGCGAGCGCACGAGCGTAGAGGTCGTAGTCCTCGCCAAGTCTCAGCCTCTCGTCGTAGGCGAGGCCGTGGACGGCAAGGAAGTCGCGGCTCATGAGCGGGTGGAGAAAGCCGAGTTCGCGCCGATGGCGGTTGCCGCGCGACAGGTTTCCGCGCACGAACGCCTCGAGGTCGAGCGAGCAGGTTGCTGTGTCCCGTCGCACATCGGGCAGCTCCGGCGCGGAACCGCCTTCGCCGACGAACAGGATATCGTCGGCGATGACATCCCAGTCGCGGTGCCGGAGGAGGCGGCCGAGGCGCCCGGGCACGAAGTGGTCGTCGGCGTCGAGGATCGCGAGGATCGGCGCCGTCGTCTCGCGGATCGCGGTGTTCCGGGCGGCGGAGGGACCGGCGTTCACAGGGAGGCGGATCACTCGGAGGCGGCCCGTGCCGTCGTCCGCTGCGGCGGCGGCCTCTGCCGTTCCGTCGCGGGAGGCGTCGTCGACGACGACCACCTCCGCCGTCATCCGGCTCGCCGAGGGCAGAGGCGATCGCGGCACCCACCGTCGCGCACGCGCCATGAGCGGCCACGACGACACTCACTGTCCCGTAATCGTCGTCAATGTGGCGGAATTGCGAAAGCAAATCGATGGTGCCTCGGCTATGTAATCTAGGGTTTTACGTGTCATATTCGGCCATCCCGGCGTCTACCTGGGTAGCGAGGTAGGAATTGCGATTGGCATATGTTCGTTATGATCTGATTTTCGCTCACAATCTTCGCGCTTCGCTTAACCAATGTTGGGGAGGCCTCGCGACGGCGCGATAATCAATGTCACGCCGGTGCCCAAGCCGGACCCCTGTCTGGGTCTGGGTGGACGCCTGTACAGGTGCGAGCAGCGGCGGAGAACACGATGGCCATCGCCTACTTCGTGCACGACGTCGCCGATCCCGCCGTCGCCCGGCGCGTCGCGATGCTGAAGGCGGGCGGTGCGGAGGTCGTGCTCCTCGGCTTCTGTCGCGGCGGAGAAGCGCCCGCGACGGTCGCCGGCACGCCGCCGGTGGTGCTCGGGACGACACGGGACGGTGCCCTCCTCCGCCGCGCGGTCAGTGTCGTGGGGGCACGGTTCGGCCGCGCGGGGCAGGCGGCACAGGTGCGTGACTGCGAGGCGATCCTCGCCCGCAACCTCGAGACGCTGCCGCTCGCGAATGCCGTGCGCGGCCGCCGCCGCCTCGCCTACGAGGTGCTCGACGTGCATCACCTCCTTCTCGGCACGGGTGGTACGGCGCGACTGCTGAGGGCCGTGGAGGGGCGGCTCGCGCGGCGGGCAGACCTTCTTGTCACCAGCTCGCCGGCGTTCGTGCGAGCCTATTTCGGGCCGGTCTCGGCGGTGCGGCTGCCGTTGCATCTCGCTGAAAACAAGCTCCTAGCGGCGGATACACCGCCGCGCCGCCAGCCGCCGCGGCCGGGGCCGCCGTGGCGGATCGGCCTCTTCGGAGCGCTGAGATGCCGGCGCTCGTTTCAGATCCTCGCCGGCCTCGCCCGCACGGCAGGTGGGGCGGTGGAGATCGTCGTCCGCGGCCGTCCCTCGCCCGCTGTGTTCGCGGACCTTCCGGCCGAGGCGGCGGCGGCGCCGCACGTCACCTTTGATGGGCCGTACCGCAATCCGGCCGACCTCGCCGCGATCTACGACGACGTCCACTTCGTCTTCGCCGCCGACTACTTTCAGGCGGGCGGCAACTCGGAGTGGCTCCTGCCGAACCGGCTCTACGAGGCAGGCGCGACGGGAACGCCGCCGATCGCACGCGAGGGGACGGAGACGGCCAACGTCCTCCGCGCCGAGGAGTTCGGCGTCGTCCTGCCCGAACCGCTTGGGCCGCAGCTCGCCGCCTGGTTCTCCGCACTGACGCCCGCCCGCTATGAGGCCGAGTTCGCCGCCGCGGCGGCCGTCCCGTGCGAGCGGTGGGTCGCAGGGCGGGCGGAAGCGGAGTGCCTCGTCTCGGCGATCACCGGCCCGGCGACGTCGGCGGACGGGATCGCCGCGTGACCGGGCCGCTGCCGCCTCCTGCCGGGAGCGTCCTCGTCGTCATCCCCTGCCTCGACGAGGCCCTTCACATTTCGGGCCTCCTGCGGCAGCTTCTCGCCACAGTGGACGGTCTCTCGGCGCGGATCGTGGTCGCCGACGGCGGCAGTCGCGATGGATCGGTCGACCTCGTTGCGGCGATCGCGCGGGAGGACGAGCGCGTCGTCCTCCTGTCGAACCCGAAGCGGATCCAGAGCGCCGGCATCAACCTCGCAGTTGAGCGGTTCGGGGCGAACGCGTCGGACCTGATCCGCATCGATGCGCACGGCGCCTACCCCGCGTCCTACTGCCGGACGCTCCTTGCCGAGGCGCGGGCGCGGCGCAGCGACGCCGTGGTGGTAAGTCTGCTGACCGCGGCCGCAGGCACCTTCCAGCGCGCGGTCGCGGCAGCGCAGAACTCCCGCCTCGGCACCGGCGGCGCGCGCCACCGCCTCGCGCCGGAGGCCGCCTTCGTCGACCACGGGCACCACGCGCTCGTGCGGCTCGATGCCTTCCGCGCGGTCGGCGGATACGACGAGACCTTCACCCACAACGAAGACGCCGAGTTCGACATGCGCCTCCGGGCCGGCGGCGGGCGCATCTGGCTCACCGACAAGGTGCGGCCGACCTACTATCCACGCGGCACGCCCGGCGCGCTGTTCCGCCAGTACGTGAACTACGGCCGCGGCCGCGCCCGCACGCTGCGCAAGCACCGGATGCGTCCGGCGCCGCGGCAGCTCGCGATGGCGCTCGTCGCCCCGGCGTGCGTTGGCGCGGTGGCGGCGCCGGCGCTTCTCCCGCTCGGCGTGCCGGCGGTGGTGCTTGTCACGGCGCCGGCGCTCGCCTGGGCGGGCGCATCACTCGTGCTCGGCGCCGCGCTGGCGCTCGCTGCGCGGGACGTGCGGATCGCCCTCGCCGGGCCGGCGGCCATGATCATGCATGCCGGCTGGTCGGTCGGCTTCTGGCGCGGTTTTCTCGCGGCGCGTGCGGGGGGGCGATCATGACTGCGGTCGACGTCTGCCTGTGTACATACGAGCGACCGTCGGTGGAGGCGACACTCGTCTCCCTGGCGCGGCAGGAGGCGACCGACGTCCACCTCCGCGTCATCGTCGCCGACAACGCGCGGACCGACACGGCACGGGCGCGCATCCTCGCTGTCGGAGCGCGCGAAGGGCTCCGCCTCATCTACCTCCACGCGCCGGCCGGCAACATCTCCGTCGCCCGCAACGCGGCACTCGGCGCCGCGACCGCGCCGTGGGTCGCGATCCTCGACGACGACGAGATCGCGGAGCCCGCGTGGCTCGTCGCGCTCCTCGCCACGGCGCGGCGGACGGGGGCGGACGTGATTCTCGGTCCGGTGGTTGCCCGCTATGACGCGTCCGCCCCCCACTGGCTCATCAAGGGCGACTTCCACTCCACCGTCCCGGCTCGCCGCGGCGGGTCGATCCGCACCGGATACACCTCCAACGTCCTCTTCGCGCGCGAGGCTCTGCCGCTCGCCGGCCTCAGGTTCCGCAAGGAGCTCGGCCGCTCCGGTGGCGAGGACACGGAGTTCTTCGACCGTGCCCACCGCGCCGGGGCGACCTTCGCCTACGCATCCGACGCTGTGGTGAGCGAGGAAGTCACCCCGGAGCGCGCGCGGCTCGGCTGGCTCCTCTCGCGGCGCTTCCGCTCTGGGCAGAGCCATGCGCTCCTCCTCGCCGCGGATCGACCGGCGCCGGGGCGGCGCGCGGCGGAGGTCGCGGTTGCGTGCGGCAAGGCCGGCGTCTCTGCGCTCGCCGCCGCGCTTGCCCTGCCGCTGCCGCGGTGGCGCGCCTTCTGGCTCCTCCGCGGGGCGCTCCACGCAGGAGTCGTGTGGCGCCTCCTCGGAGCCAGCCAGATCGAGCTCTATGGGGAGAAGCGGCATGAGCGATGAGCCGGACGTGACCGTTCTCGTCGCCGCGCACAACGCTGAGACGACGCTAGGGGCCGCCGTCGCGAGCGCGCTCGCGCAGGCAATCGATGTCGAGGTTCTGGTGGTCGACGACGCCTCAGGGGACCGCACGCGGGCTGTCGCGGCGGCGCTCGGCGCACGGGACCCACGGGTGCGCCTCCTCGCCCGCGACCGGAACGGCGGGGCGGGTGCGGCGCGTAACACCGGACTTGATGCGGCGCGCGGCCGCTTCGTCGCCATCCTCGACGCCGACGACACCATGAAGGACGGCCGCCTCGCCCGCCTTACGGGCCGTGCGGCGCGGACGGGGGCGGAGGTCGTCGTCGACAACATCGAGGTGCACGAGCCGGGGCGGCCGCCCCGGCCGATGTTCGACCCTCTTCGCTTCGCCCGCCGCGATCGCCTCGATCTCTCGACCTTCGCCGCACACAACCACCCGTTCGCGGGGACCTACACGCTCGGCTACCTGAAGCCGGTGATCCGCCGAGCGTTCCTGGAGCGGGCGACGGTGCGCTACGACGCGGCACTCCCGATCGGTGAGGACTACCTCCTCCTCGCCGATCTCCTCGCCGCGGGGGCGCACTGCTCGGTCGAGCCCGTCGCGGGATACGTCTACACGCGGCGGCCGTCGTCGACCTCGGCGCGGCTCGAGCGGGCGCATGTCGCGGCGATGATCGCCGCCGAGACGCGCTTCGTGGAGCGGCACCCCGGCAGCGCGCGGCTCCCCGCACTGCGCGCCCGTCGCCAGGCACTCGCCCGGGCGGACGCCTTCCTCGGCGCGGTCGAGGCGCTGAAGCGACGGCGGCCGGGTGAGGCGACGCGCCTCCTCGCCCGCACCCCTCGCGCGCTCGTCCACTTCCGCCTGCCGCTCGGGAAGCGGCTGGCGCTCCTCTCCGGCCGCGCCGCCCGGTGAGGGTCAGGCCGTGGCAGCTCCCGCTCTCCGACGGGCGAGCACAGGAGCGGACTTTTTCGCGGGCCATGCGGCGGGGCCGGCGAGGAGGATCGCAAACGAGGCGTAGAGGAGAAATGTGCCGACGGTATACGGCGTGAAGACGTCGATCTCGACCATCGAACGGACGAGGAGGAGGGCGACGACCGCAACCGGCAGCAGCGTCGCGAGGCTCGCCCGCGCCCGCAGCAACTGCCGCAGCACGAGCCCGATCAGGAGGGCGAGGAGAACCACGAGCAGCCCGAGCCCCACGAGCCCGAGTTCCACCGCCGCCTCGATGTAGGTGTTGTGGAAGTGGAAGCCGGTGCGGGAGGCGATGTAGAACTCCTCCCAAAGACGCTCGGCGTGCGCAGAGCCGTGCACCCAGAACGCGGCATAACCTTTTCCGAGCCAGGGATTTTCGGCCGCCGCGGCGATCCCCTCGCTCCACAGGTAGGTGCGGCCGGTGAGCGTCGCATCCTTGCCGAAGATCGCGAGAAGGCCCGAGAACGCCCCCATCTGCAGCGCGGCGAAGGCCGCAACTGCGATGAGCGCGACGCCGCCCGCGAGCACCACGATCCGCCGGTTCGGCGGGATGCGGCTCACGAGCCACACCACCGCGCTGACCGCGCCGACGCCCGCGAGTGAGATCACCGACGTCGCCGACTGCGAGGCGACGAGCGCGTACCCCGCGAGCGCGATGGCCCCTGCTGCCGCCCCTTTTACAATCAGTCCGCTCGAGCGCGCGGCGAGGAGAAAGCCGCCGAGGAGGATCGCGATGGAGACGAAAAAGCCGAGCTGGTTCTTCGACGCGAACGCGCCGACGAGAGCATAGGTGCCGTCGAGCACGTCGTATTCGTAGCGGCCGACGGCGAGCGAGTAGAGGACGACCACCGTGGCGCCGACGAGCCCGCCGAGCGCGAGGGTGCGCACCGCGAGGACCCGCGCCGCGATGATCGCGCAGACGATGGTGGAGGCGTACTGGATCGCCGTCCGCAGCGTGGTCGCCGGCGCCTCGGACCAGAGCGTCGATAGCACCGCGAGGCCTGCAAGCGCGCCGAGGACGAGAAGGTGCGCGGGGCGCACGAGGAGGAGTCGGGGCTCGAACACCAGCGGCAGCGCCCAGACTCCGTAGAGGGCGAGGATGGAGGCCGGGCCGAACCGGACCGAGTAGGCGAACACGAAAAACGAGACGTGAGCGCCGCGATGCCGTAGGCCGCGTTGTGGTCTGGGGAGAGGACGAACCGTCTGGGAATCCGCATCGGCTCGCCGGCTAGGGCGTCGCGCCGCCGACCCAGTCGCTGCGGCACGACATCGACTGCGGGAACGCGCAACGCTCCCCGGCGGGGGTGAAGCCGACCCAGTCGACCTCCGCGGCGACGGGGAGGCTTTCGGCATCGAAGGCGCCTAGCCAGGCTTCGCTCGCCTCCGTGCCGTTCCAGAGGCTGAAGAAGAGGCGGGCGTCATGCGAGGGGAGCGGCGCCGCAGTGACGGTTCGCACCTGCGCGCCGTCGACGTACCAGCGGATCGCGCCGTCCCGCCACTCGAAGCCGACGTGGACGAAATCCGTGTCCGCCGGCACCGGGAGCGCGATCTTCTCGCTGTGCTCGCCGACGCCGCCGACGAAGTAGTTCGCCTCCAGCGTTCCCGGCGCGCGGCCGAGGATCTCGATGTCGATCTCGTCGTGCGGGTTGCCGTGGACGGGGCCGGTGTAGGTGAAGAAGCCGAAGACGACGCCGCTGCCCTCTTCTATGCGCACGCTCGCCTCGTAGAGGCCATGGCCGAGCGGGCGCCGCGTCTGCACCTCGCCACACACCGCCGGGCGCTTGTCGCCGTCCTTCGCCGTGGCGCCCGCGACTTCGAGCACGAGACGGCCGTCCGTGACGCGGGCCTGCCGAGCTTTCCACACGCAGCCTTGGTGCGGGCCGTTCGTCCACCCGTCGGAGACGTACCAGCGGGCGTCGTCCAGCCGGGCGAAGGACTCGACGAAGGCGCCGCCGTCGGCCGCGGCGGCCGGGGCGGAACCGATCGACGCGGCGGCGATGAGGGCCACGCGGGCGGAGCGGGCGATGTTCATATGTCGTCCGTGTCTGATGGGTCAGGCGCACCATAGCGGCATCACCGCCGCCGTCCGGGTCGAATGTTAACGGGCTCCTTCGGTGAGCCCAATCGGGCCGCCGGCGCCACTCCCGCCGCACTTCGGCGCAGCGCCCGCGCATCCGTCCGCTTCTCGTAAAGGTTGCGCCGCAATGATGGCACAACGCGCTCGGGGCGCGGGCAACGCCTGCAAAAAACCTTGAAAACATCAAAAGTTAATATTGGATCGATGGCGGTGCCGCGTGTTACGCAAGTGTTGTCAAACAAAGACCGGCCCCGCTGGCCCGATCCGTCCAATTATTTATCCGTTGTCGGGTGTAATTGGCGAACTCGCGCCAAGAACGGAAGATATCATGCCAATCCACGACACCAATTTTGCAGACGAGTTCAAGAGCTTGGATCGAGAGACGTGGTACGTCTCCGATTTCATCATGTCCGAGGGTTGGATTAACACAGGATGGTCCCCGAAGAACGTGGAGACGAGCGGCGGCGTTATGAAGCTGACCCTCGATACGCGCGACATCGGCGGAAAATCCTACACCGGAGCGGAGGTCCAGAGCGAGGATCGCTTCCACTACGGCACCTACGAGGTGCGGATGAAGGCGTCGGGTGAGGAAGGCGTCAATTCGTCGTTCTTCACGTATACCGGGCCGTATTTCGGTCATCCGTGGAACGAGATCGACATCGAGATACTCGGCAAGGATCCGCGCGCGGTGACGCTTTCCTACCACAACGACGGCAAGTCCTACAGCACTGTCGTCGACCTGCCGTTCGATGCCTCGAAAGGCTTCCACACCTACGCGTTCGACTGGCACCCGGACCGGATCAGCTGGTACGCGGACGGTAAGCTCCTGCACGAGGTGACGTCGCCCGGCATCCCGATCCCGGACCACCCCAGCAAGATCATCATGAACATCTGGACCGGGATGAACCACTGGCTCGGCGACCCGGACTTCCGTTCGGCGACCAGCGCATTCTACGGCGCGGTCGAGTTCACGCCCTACGACCCCGGCGTCGCGCATCCGGGCACGGTGGATGTCGACCTCTTCGTCGTCGACGCGGCGAACGACCAGGTGATCGCGCCGCTCACCGACGGGGCGACGATCACGCTGCCGGCGGGGGTGGACGACATCGCTATCCTTGCCCGGCCAGCGGGCGGGAGCACGGTCGGCAGCCTCCGCTTTGCGCTGGACGGGCCGAGCGATCACGACGCGACCGAGAACGCCGCCCCCTACGCCCTCTTCGGCGACAGAAACGGCAACCTCCGCGGCGAACACCTCGCCGAAGGCAGCTACGACCTCACCGTGACGGCGTTCTCCGGTGCAAACGGGACCGGCGCCCGGCTCTTCAGCGAGGACATCGACTTCGTCCTCACCGAGAGCACGGCAGATGTGGCGCTCTACCTCGTCGATGCCGCGACCGACCGTGTGATCACCGCGCTCGAGGACGGCGCGCGGATCGACTCCGAGGCGCTCGCCTCCCGAAAGCTCTCGATCGTCGCCGTGACGGACGGGTTCGCCGCCGACAGCCTCGTCCTCGAGCTGGACGGTGCGATCGACCATCGCCAGGTTGAGAATCTCGAGCCCTACGCGCTCTTCGGCGACGACGAGCGGACGGGCGACGTCGTCGGCAGGACGTTCCGGGACGGGGACTATGCGCTGTCCGTGACCGCCTATGACGAAAGAAACGGCCATGGCTACGCGCTCGCAAGCTTCGATCTCGAGTTCCAGATCGTCTGAGGCGCCTCAGCGCTGCAAGCCGGTGCGCCGGGTGACAATGTGCGACCAGCCGGTCGCGAGGTCCGCCATGTCTTTGCCCGCGAACCGGGGCGGCAGCCTCAACTGCGCGATCGGCCCGAGGCTCTCTTCGACCACGAAGGTCCGCTCTGAGACGATCTCGTGCCCGGTGTCGCGGAAGAGGGCGAGATAGTCGGAGTGGCGCAGTCGGTTTGTGTAGGACTGCGGGTCCAGGCAGAGGAGCGCCCACTGGCGGTCGCCGTAGCGCAGGAAGTCGAGCCGGTCGAGCGCCGGGTCGTCGTTCGCCCGGTGGTCGGTGTTGTCGATGCCGTGCGACATCACTCCGCCCTCCGGGAGGCCGGTGGCGAGGGCGGTCATCAACGTGCGGAGAACTTCCGGAGGGATGTGCTCGAGCACGGTATGGCTCACTACCGCGTCGATCTCCGGCATCCCGCCGGCCGCATCGAAGGGGGCGAGGTACGTGAAGCGGAGCGCCTCCATCATTGTATCGAGCGTCTCCGCGGACCGCACCGCGTCGATCACCGCCATTGCGTCGGCGTACGGCACTCCGGCGAGATCGGCGACGCGCTCGCCGTTCTCGGCGATGTGGTCGAGCGCGCCGGCAAGGGTCGCGCCGTCCATCAGGCGGAAAGCGTCGGTTAGGTAGACGCGCTCGGCGCCGGCGATCCGCAGCACGATGGGGATTAGCGGAAACCAGCCGGTGCCGAGCTCGAGGATGCGGCGGCCGCGGGGGTCGGCACCCGCCGATCGCAGCGCAGCGATATGGTCGCGGCCGCCTTTCAGGACGCTCTCGTGCTGCGGGCCGATCCGGGGTGGCGAAAGGCGGCGCTTCGCCGAGCGGAGCGGCCCCTTCAGCGGCAGGAGCGCCTTCACCGTGTTCTTCGCCCAGACCGCCTGCCACATGGGGAGCCTCGCGCTTCCATCTCGCCGTCGACGCAGCATCTGGGGCTGCGCCGCGACGCGGCAATCGAAAACGTTAAGGCGCGGTGCTGCCTATGACGGCTACGCCGCTGCACGATAGGGCGTGTGGCTCGACGTCTTCCATGCCCTTGCCGCGGCTGGCGGCCCGCCGGCTGCGATCCTGGTCGACTCGTCCGCGGTGAAGGCGCACCGCTGCGCCGCCGGCGGGAAAGGGGGGAGCGGGGCGAGGCGATCGGCCGGTCGAGAGGCGCGCGCACGACCAAGATCCACGCCCTGACGGACGGCCTCGGCAGACCCCTCGTCTTCCACCTGACCGGAGGACAGGCCGCGGACTGCTGGGCCGCCGAGGACCTCCTGAACGCGTTGCCGAACTGCCGGGTGGTCCACGCCGACAAG
>JAESGF010000214.1_pt1 | contig 35253 bp, 32 predicted proteins | sample 9269621 | NCBI WGS metagenome assembly JAESGF01 (sample SAMN14515066, study PRJNA621663) | algae metagenome | isolation source: Tolypothrix carrinoi HA7290-LM1 and co-occurring heterotrophs from dry rock... | place: USA: Makauwahi cave, Kauai, Hawaii | collected 2011-01-06
TGATTAAAGAGTGGAGGATGTTTTCAATCTTCTCAAAAACTTTAGTGAAAAAAGAGAGCGTCTCCAAACTCTCCTGGAAATATATGGTTACAATTGCTTATATTTGCCTATGCTAAAGTTAACTATTCAGTTTTTCTAGAAGTGCATTATGGTTAATGCGGTCGAAGCACTTGGCAATGTCAGCATCCAGCACGTATTTGGCTTTTTGCGCGATTACCGTATGAATTGCCAAAGATTGCATCATCAGATGAGCGACAAGAGTCTAAAACCGTAACTGTTAGGCTCGAATCTTGCTTCCCATTTTGGTTCTAGGGCTAGCTTAACCAAGCATTGAACAGCCCGGTCGTGCATTGTTGGTATTCCGAGAGGGCGCTTATCCTCCGTTCCTGGTTTGGGTATCCAGACTCGGCGGGTTGGACGCACATGAAGGTTAATGCTCAGGTTTCTGGTAAGTTTCAGCCTTTGTTTGGGTGTTAATGACTTAATACCATTTTGTTAAATACCTGCTACAGATAATGCTTGGATAATGTAATCCCAAGCTGCCAAAGAAGTGATGACATCAACAGTCAGCGCTTCCAGAATTTTCACTACCCTAGTTTTTAACTCGTTGAGATTGTCAAAAAGCTGCCAAGGAAGCTGGCGCTTGATATATCCCCAAAGTCTTTCAATTGGATTGAGTTCTGGACAGTTAGGAGGCTGAAATAGCAAAATAATATTATTAGGAATTTGTAAATGTTTGGCTTTATGGAAAGACCCATTATCTAATTGTATGATATGTAAGTCTTGGGGAAAAGCCTGAGAAAACTGGTTCAAAAATCTCCCAAAACACTCAGTATCTAAGTGAGAAAATTCATAAAAGAAACTTTCTCCTTTCAATGGTTCTATGACACCATACAAATAATAGGCTTGTCGCTCCCACTGTACTAACCCTAAGAGGATGTTTGAAAAGTCGAAGCAGGTCAAAAATCATGCGAGTCGTCGAATCATAATACGTATCATCGCAATATAAATAAAAGTTTCCGAAGTTTCTGGTAGACGTTCATAATCCTTACTTAAACGCCGACACCAATTAAGCCAACCAAAAGTTCGCTCTACAACCCAGCGCTTAGTACATGTCACCGCAAAAAAGGGTCGGAAATAGAGGAGGATATTTTTTGTAGGGTGGCATAAAAATCAGACATGCAAGGACGTATCTCAAGTATCCGGGTTGAAATAACTGGTGAGCAGCAAAATGTACTAAATAGTTGGTTACGTAAGTCAACAACCCCAATGGGGTTGGCAAAACGTGCCCGTGCAATATTAATGTTGGCATCAGGAGAAACTTTCAGTAAAACCAGTCAGTATGTTGATATAGGAGAACGTCACTTGAGAAAGTGGGCAAGACGGTTTATAGACCAAGGAATCGAAGGATTGTATGATGCGAAACGACCGGGGCGACCCCCGGTTTTTTCCCCCTCAAGTCGCATTGTACCTAGTTAAAATTGCTTGTGAGCGACCCGATATGATGAAGCGTTCCTTATCGCAGTGGGATTGTACAGAATTAGCGCATCAAGTAGTAGCAGCAAAAATTACAGGTAGCATTTCTGCGTCTACTGTTCGACGAATTTTAAATAGTCATAAATTAAAACCTTGGCGACATCATTTGTGGTTATCACCAAAAGCCCCAAGAGATGAAGCGTTTGTTAAAAGCATAAAAGAAATTAGTTCTTTATACACTCGACCATTAAATCCGGATGAAATGGTGTTGTGCGTTGACGAGAAAACCAACTTACAACCCCGACCACGTAAATCCAAAACTCTTCCAGCTAAACCAGAACTACCTGTAAGAGTTGAACATGAATATGAACGTAAGGGGGCACTTAATTTGTTCGCTGCGTTTGATACTCGCACGGGTCAAGTATGGGGGCAGACTTATGAGCGTAAACGTCAAGAAGAATTTATTGTATTTCTTGAATATTTGGACAAGCAGATTCCCCCGTCAATTACAACAATTCATGTGGTATTAGATAATTTGAGCGTACACAAAGGTAAAAAAGTCCAAGCTTGGTTAACCAAACACCAGCGTTTTGTATTTCATCATCCTCCCGTCCATTGTTCATGGATGAATCAAGTTGAACAATGGTTTAGTATTTTGCAGCGAAAACGTCTAAAAATCTCTGATTTTGCTGATAAAAAAGCTTTAAGCGAACGTTTAGAAGCTTTTATTTCTGAGTGGAATACGAAAGCACATCCTTTTGATTGGAGTGAAAAATCAACCCTGAAAGCTATCGCAAAGTGCAAAATTCCAGATTCCAATTTTACGACCCAAATAGACCTTGCGATCGCAGCTTAATTTCCGCACCTTTTTTATGGTGACCTGTACTAAGCGAATCACTTCCGCTTCTCGGCATTGAAGAAAGGCAGAGGGCAGGAGGCAGCTATGCTGAAGGAGCAATCGGATGGGGATTCAAACCCCAACCGATTGAATCCACCGTGTAGACGGTGGGGTTTTATACCCAGTTGGCTCCAGCCAGAAGGCTGAATCAAAGACATAATTTATACCTTATGCCCTCTGCCCTCTGCCTTCTGCCTTCCGCCGAAGGCGGATAAAAGCTTCTGGATTTCGCGTTTGTTGAGACATAAACATGAATCGTTCATTGCTCTGTTGAGGCTGCAACAACGATTCAGGCAATGCCCACATCTGAAGGAACTTTTGATTAAAGACCGATACGTTAAAGTTCTGATTTACAACTATAATTCCATCAGCTGTAGACTCCAACGTTGCTTGCAGCAAAGATAGAGTTTGGGCTTGTTCCTGTTCTGCACAGCAGCGTTCTGCTTGTAAGCGTTTTGCTTGGGTGACATCCCGAATCACCATTACTGCCGATTTATCGCCTTTTGGCAGTTCGGCAGAGTTGCCAGATATTTCTAAAATTAAAGAGCGATCGCCGATTTGAAACTCGTATTCTGCTGCTTCATATTCTCCCTTTAGCACCTTGACATCAGGTTGAAGAAAGGCAGAGGGCAGGAGGCAGCTATGCTGAAGGAGCAATCGGATGGGGATTCAAACCCCAACCGATTGAATCCACCGTGTAGACGGTGGGGTTTTATACCCAGTTGGCTCCAGCCAGAAGGCTGAATCAAAGACATAATTTATACCTTATGCCCTCTGCCCTCTGCCTTCTGCCTTCCGCCGAAGGCGGATAAAACTCTGCATCAACTGTTATCCCTGCTTGCTTTAGCGGTAACAAGTCAGTTAGTTTGACATTTAGCACCAAAATGTGAGGTTTGTTTACCAGTTTGTCGAAAGCTGCATTGCACCATTGCACCTTTCCATCTCGACCTGTCCAGACAATAGCATCAGCGATCGCCCCTAGTGCTAGTTCCATTTTGCCCAGAGTCGCCCGTAACTGCCTGCGATTGTCAAGATAAATTATCCGGCAATTATGTAACGCCGAAATAATATTTACAATATTTTGTGATAAAAATTTGAATAATCCACCGCTAGGAGGATGAACGGCTGCTAAATATTAAACCTGAAATTGCAAAAATTGGGCATTGGGCATTGGGCATTGGTCCGGCAGTGCCCCATGCCCCATGCCCCATGCCCCATGCCCAATGCCCCATGCCCCAATGCCCCATGCCCCATGCCCCATTACCCATTTTTAAAAGAGTGATACATTGTATCTTCCGGGGCAAGACGAATAGCTGTGTTATAATCTGCCATTGCTTTGAACTTATCGCCGATTTCATAGTAAACTTGACTACGCCAAAGGTAAAATAGGGGATTGTCTGGATGAAGATTAATCGCTTGGGTATAATCTTCAAGTGCTCCGTTTGTGTCTTGTAGATTTTGCCAACGTAAGTTAGCGCGTTGGCTGTAGAGATAAGCATCGTCAGGAAAAGCACGAATTGCATTATCGAATAGAGCGATCGCTTTATTCGTATCTCCCTGCCGATTGAAGGTATGAGCTTGTTTAACGTATGCAGCAATAATACTCTGTTGATTACCAGATATAGTCGAGGCTACAACCGTCTCAGGCTTTTCTTGTTGTGTATCCTCTGCAATTTTTGCCGCAGATTTACCCAGATTAAGCGCTTTACAAATTAAACTAATAGTCGAGCCAAAGGCTAAAACTGTTCCAGCTACAATCGCAATAGCTGCCAAATCCCCATTACTGTTAGTACTGTTTTGAAAGCCTTTGATATCAATACCCTGAGTAGTTGTCGGTTGATGAACTTCTGTGGTGGTTAGCAGTGGTGCGTTGTTAAGAATTTTTTTCTTGATAATTTGCTTACCCGAGGCATTGTATAATCCTTTGATGTCGCTAATCATTTTGAGTTTTCCTGTAATTTTTAAGGGTTTGTTGCAGGCTTAACTGCCTAATATGTTTAAAGTTAGAGAGCAATCGGGAAGAACTAGGGACTGGGGACTCTTTACTGGGGATTAGGGAATAGGGAATAGGAAAAGAATTATTACCAATGCCCAATGATGCCAGTTGCCTCAAGGTCGGGTATCTCATGAGCGGGTTCGCCACTACGAATAGAACGCCAGTCCGCGATGGCGCGGCGGCAGTCGCTACAACGGGGGGAACCCCAACGCCAGGTGCTTCAAGCCGGGAAACCCTTGCGGCAGTCGCTCATGGGGGGAACCCCCAAGACCGCGCTGCCTTACCAACGCACTGGCTCCGCAACGCGCTGCCTTGGGAACCCGCGCACGCGGCAGGCTCCGGTACAGGCAACCGCGCTGCCTTGACTCACCGCACGAAACTAGCGCTCCCCAATGCCCAATTTTCAATTCCCAATTGTTTAAGAGATTGTTAACTACCGAGAATCCCAAGCAAAAATATGAATATCAGTACAAAAGTTTACATATAAGCAAAGACGAACTTTAGTTAAGCGCGATCGCGCTTCGGCGTCTTGTAGAGAAGGTATCGCTTATTTTCCTCAAAACCGCAAAATTTCTTCAATCATGCGATTCGCTTGGGAAGCATAACCACCCCCAAATAAATTAAAATGATTGAGAATATGATACAGGTTATAAATAGTCTTTCTTTGCTCATAGCCTGCATCTAAAGGAAAGACTTCGTTGTAACCATTGTAAAACGCCGCTGGAAATCCGCCAAAAAGTTCGGTCATGGCAATATCAACTTCGCGATCGCCAAAATAAGTTGCCGGATCAAAAATCACCGGTTCTGACACAGTACACCCAGCATTTCCCCCCCACAAATCGCCGTGTACTAAAGAAGGTTGCGGCTGATGTGATAGTAACTTAGGTATAGCTGCTAGTAATTTTTCTTGTTGAGGAAAATTGCCACCGCGCCGGTTTGCTTTTTTTAATTGATACAATAGTCGATGTTGAGTATAAAATTCTGCCCAGTCTTGAGTCCAAGTATTAATTTGCGGCGTGGAACCGATGGTATTATTAATTTTCCAGCCCATACCTTGACTGCTAGTAGTTTGATGCATCGCGGCTAACTTGCGTCCCATCTCTGACCAAGAATTGTTATTACCTTGATTCATTTCCAGCCACTCCAAAACGATGTAGCTGAAATTACCTGCTGTCCCCCAGCAAATTGGTTTCGGGACGCGAATGCTATTTGATTGCCGCATTTCTTGCAAACCCAGCGCTTCAGCCTCAAACATAGCAATTTGCGCTGCTTGGTTTAGCTTGACAAAGTAAGTGCGTTCGCCGCTACTGACAGCATAACCTTGGTTGATGCATCCACCACTAAGCGATCGCCTATTCTGGTTCTCAAATTTCTCGCCAGTCACCTGGCTAATATCAGCATCAATTTTAGTCCACATCGTTTGATTAGGGAATGGGGAATGGGGAATGGGGAATGGGGAATGGGTAATGGGTAATGGGTAATGGGGAATGGGGAATGGGGAATTAGCAATTAGCAATTACCAATTACCAATTACCAATGCCCAATGCCCAATTCCCAATTCCCTATTATTAAGCTGGTTTCATGACAACTACACCGTAAGCATCTGGTGAAAGATACTTTTGGGAAGCTTGCATTAAATCGGTTGCATTTTGTGCTTGAATGTGATTGGGATAATCAAAGGCTGGTTCTAAGTCTCCTACCATAGATTGATAGTAACCGTACAAACCAGCGCGATCGCTTGGTGTTTCGTTACCAAAAATAAACCTGTTCGCGACACGCTTTCGCACGCGCTCAATTTCTGAGGCGGTGATAATTTCTGTTTGTAGCCTGCTAATATGTTGAGCGATCGCACTTTCCACGGCTGGCACATTTTCTACAGCACAATGCGCGGAAATATAAAAAGTACCCTGTAACCGCTGCGTCATATTACTCACAGAAACCGAAGAAACCAATCCTCTTTCTTCGCGCAAATCTCGCACTAGCCTTGATGTGCGTCCATGTCCTAAAATTCCCGCCAAAACATCCAGCGCGTAAGTTTCCGGAAGCTTAATTAACCCCGGAACCCTGAAAACCATTGCCAATCGTGCTTGAGTTAGGCTTTCATCCACATATTCTCGGCGGACAATTTCTGTAAATGGTAATTCTTGAGTAATTTCTAAATGCTGTTCGGGTGGGGTTATCCCGTCTTTTGCGGTAAATCCCTCGGCGACAATTTCAATTAATTCTTCTACCGGCAAATTACCCACAACCGCAGCTGTCATTGACTGTGGTTGATACCACATTGCGTGAAAATCCCGCATTTGCTGCGCTTTTAGTTGAGAAATGACTGTTTCTGGTCCCAATACCGAACGACGATAGGGTAGTTGATCAAACGCTGTTTCCATCGCTCGTTGAAAGGTGCGTCGGCGAGGATTATCATCACTACGGCGAATTTCTTCTAAAACTACCAATCGCTCTCTTTCAAAAGCTTCGTCAGGAATACTAGCATTAGTTACTATATCAATTTGTAGTGGAGCAAGCTCCGCAAAATCTTTGGGAGCAGTTGTCACATAATAATGAGTATAATCTTGGCTGGTGGCGGCATTAGTAACAGCACCCCGCTCTTCAATTTGACGTTCAAACTCGCCGCTAGTTAGTCGCTCACTGCCTTTAAAAATCATATGCTCTAAAAAGTGAGCCATGCCGTTAATCGCATTTGATTCTACGGCTGAACCGACTTTAACCCACAAGTTGAGGTTAACCGCTTCAATCGGCATTTGCTCTGCTACTATTGTCAACCCGTTGGGCAAGATGTGCAGCTTTGGGGCATTGAGACGAGGAAAATTCAGCAAAGTTGAAGTCATTGGTAGTTGTGGGTGAAAAGCTCTGTTACTTCTTTATCTTACCTACGACTTATATAACCCGCATTCGTCAACACTTTTTGACTTTGATTTTGCACTTATTAACTGCAAAATCAAAGTCATCCTTCTAAAGGATGATTTGTGACGGAGATAGAATCATGATTGTCTGTGACGCCCGCAAATGCAAGAAAAAATGGGGATAGCTCACGGAGTGCGAGTCATCTCCCAAGGGGAGACGCTATGCGAACGAGCGTCGGGTTCCTACGACAGTCGTGTAGACAAGGCAGCTTACGTTCGGAAGCTTCCACCACCAAACGTGCCGCCCCACAATTAATCATGGGGCTTCAAACAGTCCTCCCCATTTTTTTAAGAGCAAAATTGGTGAGAGTTGCTATCAGTTGGAACGATCGCTTCACGCCTGACCGTCCGTCAAAATACGTAAATCCTGCCATTAGATATAGTTGATTTTCCCGGAGATTACTGTAAAATGTAATATATGTTTATTATGAACATAAGTAATTTCATCTAGAAAAGTTTTTCTTTTCTTTCGCACTTTTTGCCAGATTTTTATCTGTTTTCTGTTTTTGGCTAACTTGTTAAACTCTTTAACCAACATTTGCAATGTTTGTGAACAAAATGAAGGCTAATCTGCCCTTTGTTTCAGTTATTATTCCTGCTTATAACGCAGAGGCATTTATTGGTCGGACATTAGAATCTGTCCTCGCGCAAACTTACGAAAATATCGAAGTTTTAGTAGTTGATGATGGTTCTAGAGATAGAACTGCGGAAATTGTGGCATCTTTTGCCGAAAAAGACAGTCGTGTAATTTTATTGGAACAGCAAAATGCTGGAGTTGCCGCTGCGCGTAATTTAGCAATAGAAAAGTCGAGAGGGGAATATATCGCACCCCTGGACGCTGATGATATTTGGTATCCCTCTAAGCTTGACAAACAAGTGCAATGCATATTAGAGGGGGGTTCATCTGTAGGATTAGTTTATGCCTGGTCGTTATTTATTGACGAAGATGATGTAATTATCGGACAATATACGCCTTATAATTATTTGAACATTCACAGCGTACAGGGAGAAGTTTACCCAGCTATGCTGTTTACCAATTTTATCGGCAACGCTAGTGCCCCACTGATTCGTCGAACTTGTTTTGAGAAAGTTGGTGGTTACAACTGCGAACTTAAACAGCAAAATGCTCAAGGTTGCGAAGATTGGGATATGTACCTGCGAATTGCTGAATGTTATCAGTTTCGGGTTGTGCCTGAGTTTTTGATTGGTTATCGTCAAGTTAGTGTCAGTATGTCTAACAGTTGTAAGACAATGGCAAAGTCTTACAATTTAGTTATGGCAGATTTCCAAAAACGACATCGGGAAATTCCTACTTATATATATAATTGGTCTGCCAGTGCTTTTTACGTCTACCTCTCATGGAAAAGTAGAGCTTGCGGCGATTATTGGACTACTTTAGGATGGATATATAATGCTGTAAAATTGGATTATAGTCCGCTTTTGTTAAGACCAATTTATCAATGCGTTATTGAATGTATTTTCAAAATCGCATTTAAACCGATAACGTCTTTGATTTGGTCAGATCATCACTCTTGGTTGCAGTTCTTAGAAAAATTTAAACTTGTTCGGAAAGTAGCTGTTAATCGCAACATCACAGTTACTGAAATTCAGGGACAAATGTATAAACCATACCAATATCCCACCAAACCATATGCAAGAGTGATGGGGCAAAGATGGTTGCAAGTGTTACAAATGTGTCGGACGATATATGAATAAAATTGGGAAAATTTGCGCCGTCAGTTCAGATGCACGGCGCGTGTTGAATGTCAATAAAAAATTGTAGATACTGTAGAGACGTGACAATGGAACGTCTCTACGATTGTTGGATGGCATCGGTTGCGATCGCCTACAAGAGTGCAAAATTTCCTGCTTTCCTCAAATAATATAAAATTATAAATAGAAATATTAAGAAATATGTAAAAGTATCTATGCCAAGCGATCGCGTCATCGTCATCGGTGCAGGAATCGGTGGACTCACTGCTGGGGCTTTATTAGCTCATAGAGGCTACAGCGTGTTAATTTTGGATCAAGCTCTCGTACCGGGAGGCTGTGCTTCTACCTTCAAACGCAAAGGATTTACCTTTGATGTAGGAGCAACCCAAGTAGCAGGGTTGGAACCAGGAGGTATTCACCACCGTATTTTCTCGGAATTAGAAATCGAGCTTCCCGAAGCGACACCTTGCGATCCCGCTTGTGCGGTGTATCTTCCGGGGGAGAAAACACCGATTAACGTTTGGCGCGATCTAGAAAAATGGCAAGAAGAACGTCAACGGCAGTTTCCTGGCAGTGAACCATTCTGGCAATTAATGGCAGCTTTATTTAAAGCCAGTTGGAAATTTCAAGGACGCGATCCGGTGCTGCCACCGCGCAATATTTGGGACTTGTGGCAGTTGACTAAGGCAGTCCGCTCTGGTACATTAATTACCGTGCCCTACACTTTGTTTACAGTGGGCGATGCTTTACGAGCTTATAAATTAGGAAGCGATCGCCGTTTAAGGACATTCTTAGATTTGCAATTAAAGCTGTATTCTCAGGTAAATGCAGAAGAGACAGCATTACTTTATGCAGCGACAGCATTAAGTGTATCACAACTACCGCAAGGATTGTTTCATCTGCAAGGTAGTATGCAAGTATTGAGCGATCGCTTAGTTTCAGCCTTGGAAAGAGACGGTGGTAAATTGTTGATGCGCCACACCGTAGAACATATCCACCTAAAGCATAACAAAGCTGTTGCCGTCGTCATTAAAAATCAGAAAACCGGCGAAGTCTGGACAGAATCAGCCGACCATATAGTTGCAAATGTCACTGTACAGAACTTAGTGCAACTATTAGGTGAAAAAGCTCCTCGCGGGTATAAAAAGCGAACCGAAAAACTACCCCCCGCATCCGGTGCGTTTGTCATTTATTTGGGTGTAGACGAAAGCGCTATTCCTCCAGGATGCCCGCCTCATTTACAATTTATGTATGATGCTAATGGTGAGATTGGCGAGAATAATTCGCTATTTGTTTCCGTCAGCCATCCGGGAGATGGTCGCGCACCTGAAGGGAAAGCAACAATTATTGCTTCATCCTTTGTCGATCCATTACCGTGGTGGCAGACTGAGGATTATGAAGGCTTAAAACAAAAGTATACAGAAGAAGCGATCGCTCGTCTAGAGCAATACTTCTACTTGAAACCAGAAACGATTATTCATGTAGAAGCAGCAACACCGCGCACCTTTGCTCATTATACAGCACGCGATCGTGGTATTGTCGGCGGTATTGGTCAAAGAATATCTACTTTCGGTCCCTTTGGTTTCGCCAATCGGACACCAATCAAGGATTTATGGTTAGTGGGTGACTCTACCCATCCTGGGGAAGGTACTGCTGGGGTGAGTTATTCGGCTTTGACTGTGGTTAGGCAAATTGAAGCTGATGGGTAGAAGGTCGGATGAACCACATTATTTTTATCTCACGCAAAGTCAAGCCAGCGCCGTGCGGGGGTTCCCCCCCGTTGAGGCGACTGGCGCGCAGAGGCGCAAAGGAAGAAATAATGAACCACATTATTTTTATCTCACGCAAAGTCGTAGTATTTGTAGGGTGCGTTACGCATAACGCACCCTACGCATCTACAAAATCCGTTACATGTTATTATTTATCGCCAATCGGATTGAGTTCTCCGACAAATTTTAACAAGTCTACCATTGTAAATGTACCGGGATTTTGAGCAGGTAGTATCGGCTTCCAATCTGGGCAACGCGCCAAAAAGCAGCTGCTATCTGCTTCCAGAAGACCGACAAACACCTCAGCGAGAATGCGACTTCCTACTTGACCCAAGCGCTTTCCTTGACCTTGGACTTGCGCTTCTTTGAGGATATAATACCACAGTGGTGACTCAATATGAAAGTTATGCTTGACGGCAACTGCTCCATCAGCTCCGGTGGAGATTTCAGCCTTAGTCAACGGCTGGAGTTTCATAAACCGAGCTACACTTTGACCGGATGGTAAGCCGAGACTGCGACCGCGCAGCAGGTTTCTCACAGCCAGCGAATTAGGAGGTGGAACATTCGGCAATTTCTTCAACGGATCAACGAGGAATGGATCTAGCTTGCGGCTAAAACCAACTTGCACATTAGGATCGATTTGAAAGAACCTTCTCCAGTCAATGATCCAGTCACTGGGAATAGGAATATCAGCAAAGTCACCCAACTCACCTGATTTGGCAGTGAAAAGAAACAGCAGTTCTAAAGTAGCAGGTCTGACTCCCCCAGGAAGAAAAGTGAAAACCCGGTTGTAGTCATAAACCGCACGCACCATACTGTGACCGAGACGATAGGCAGCTACTGAAAACTCAACAGGGATGAATGGCTCTTCTTTAAATTTGTAGAAGCGTCTGCCTTTAGTCAACACCGTCTCTAGCTGATTTTTGTCAAGAATGCGAGTCAAAAAATCGTACAGTACAATCCACTGATAGTGCCAAATCACCAATTCTCTGGCTTGTATAAAAACCGATTTGTCAGTAGAATTCTTTGGTTTAATGCTTCCATCCCTAATGCCTGCAACTATTTTGTTGTGAAACTTCAAAAAAGCTAGGTGCAGTTGTGCAACAATTAAGTTTTCGTCGTTGCGCGAGTCGCCAAGAATACCCAAAGTACTCTGGGCACGAGGCAGGTCATTGGGCAGTTTAGTCGGAATCGATGGATCTCCTCCTCCTGGCTCTTCGTTGGTTGTCCCAATTAAAAATAGATCCGGGTCATCGAGTTGGTAGAGATACGGTTGCACATCAGGTCCTGAGCCATAGAGACTATCAAGGTCAAGCCTTGGTGTCCGGAAATTTTGCACTGCCAATGGATCGACAAGAGTATCTTGCAGAGCAGTGGTATCAAGGGTTATGTCATGATCGACAAATTGACCCAGATAAGTGAACCCCGCAGGGACATTTAAATTGTCACCGTCGGGAGTATTTGGGCTTGGATCGTTCATTGCCTCGCCCAATTCAGTCAAACTTTGTTGTGATGGAGTAAAACTCGGCAATTTAGGAAACATTCTGCCGAACTTCCCAGTTTCTGTAAATTCACCCAGCGGTTGATTCTCACCTGTGCGAGGGGGAAATCCATGACGTCTACGCATATTTATTACCTTGCGATTGTTGGAGTTCGTTGTCCAATTGAAATGAATTCAATTTGTATCTATCTGTAGTATGGTTAGGACAACTAAGCTCTGGCAGTACCCCTGAGGGTACTATTTTTATCTAAAAAATATCCTTGCGCTTTTGTAACCAGAAAGCAACAGAATTTGGTAGGGTGCGTTATGGACGGAACGTCCTAACGCACCGAAAATCTGGGATGGTGCGATCTTCCTACGGCATAACACACCCTACAAAACTAAAAAATATCCTTGCGCTTTTGTAACCAGAAAGCAACAGTTAAATAAATCGCGGTATGCAAACACAAAAGCCCCCAATTTAATTGCAAATTTGTCCAAGTTGCATCATAAACTGGTGTTGGATCAAATGGTCTAGCAACTGTGCTACCATCAGGTAATTTCATCGGGTCGGGAATCATTGCATTAATATTAACTAAAGTGCCATAAGCACCTATTGACCAACGACTCAGCATCAACCAGGAAATTTTACTAGCAATACCTTCCATTTTGAACAATACACCAGAAAAGATAATTTGAGGTATTAACAATAGAGGTAAAGCACTATTCGCTTGACTGCCATTTTTGACAATTGCTGATATTAATAGCCCCAAGCTCATACTAGTTAAAAGTGTGAGAAAAGTAGTAATTGATAATCCTAAATACCAAGATATTAATTTCGGTTCGGGAGATTTAAATAATCCAAGTACAACTAAAGAAATTAGCAAAGTTTGCAACAATGCTAAACCTGAAAGAATTGTCAATTTAGAACCAAGATAAGCAAATAAACTCAAATTTACCAATCTCTCACGCAGGTAAATGGCTGCTTCTTTGACAATTTCTTGTAATGAACTAGAAAGTCCCACCCACAAAGCAGCACAGGTAAATACAAATAACACTCGCAAGGCTAAAGGTGCGAGTGTTGCATCTGGTTTTGCTGGTAAAATTAAGGGATGGATATCTTTGAGTGCAATGGTGATTAAACTAATGCCGATAGGTGCGGTTAAAAGCGCTAAAGCAAGATTGATGCGATCGCGTTGCTGAATCTGAAAATATCTTTGGGCAAGAATACCTAATTGTTTTGTAAAAGATATACCAGAACCCTGTTTATTACCAGCATTGATTTGTGAAGTTTGATTTCCCGGACTGAGGTGATTGGCAACGTAGCGGCGATAATCATCTGAAGAGTGAAATTTTTGCGCTTGGTCGATGACAGTTTCCGGTTTTTCTAGCTGGTTGTAGATATCGGCGAAGTCTTCCTTAACGCCAAAAAATCGCAAACATGCATCAGGGGGACCAAAATAACACAAGCGTCCACCTTGACCGAGAAAAACCACGCGATCGCACAATTTTATATTAGCCGTCGCATGAGTCACCAAAATCACCGTGCGTCCTTGGTCTGCTAATTTCCGCAATAGTTGCATCATCTTTTTATCCAACCCCGGATCGAGTCCAGATGTTGGTTCATCCAAGAAAAACAACTTCGGATCGGCTAGTAATTCTACCCCAATACTGACACGTTTGCGCTGTCCTCCACTGAGTTCGCTTACCCTCGCATTGCGACGGTGCGACATTTCCACATCTTGTAAAGTCTTTTCCACCACCTTTGCGACATCAATATCTGGTGGTAATCGCAACTTTGCAGCGTAGGTAAGTACTTCTGCAACTGTCAATTCTCGGTGAATGATATCGTCTTGGGGAACATAACCAATCTGCGTGCGATAGATATTGAAGTTTTTTCGCAAGTCTTCCCCATTTAAGTAAATCACACCTTTGGTTATTTGCTCAGTTCCTAAGAGCGATCGCATCAAAGTTGATTTACCCGCACCGCTTCCCCCCACCAACGCGACAAACTGTCCCGGTTCAATCGCCAAAGAAACATCATCTAATCGACGCTTACCTTTAGTTTCTAGCACCACATTGCAAGCATCCAGACGAATGCGATCGCCTTGATCGAGTATCTGTAGTTCATCACCACGTACAATTAAGGTATATGGTCCAATGCGAATAGTTGCGCCTGGTGATAGTAATGTAGTGCTATTTACTCGCTGTCCGTTAACAAATACACCATTGGTACTGTGGTCGCGTAAAATGTAGCGTCCTTGAGCATCTGTATCAATTGTGGCATGATGCCTGGAAATTGTCGGAGCATCTAAAGGTAAAGTAGCGTTAATATCTCGACCAATTAATACAGAGCGATTTTTCAGAGAAATTGATTGTAAACCCGGTTTAGTAGCGATCGCTGGGTTAGCAGGATTGTAGTATTTCAACAAAACCTGATTTTGCGGGTTTTGACCGATATAGATTTCACAACCATTTTTAAGTAAATATCCTGCATCGGTAGTGATGCGACTGTGATTAATATACAGCCCATTTGTACTGGGGTGAATGCCATCCCCATCATAGATGCGATAGTCTTCCCCTTCTTTGCGTAACACAGCTTGGCAACGTCCGATCACTTGCCAATCTTCGGGAATTACCAGATCGACAGAATTGCGATCGCGTCCGATTATGTGCTGCGGTTTACTCAGTTCTATGTGTAAAACTTTTCCCTGATTTTTTAACTCTAAGTACTGGTTTGTACTTAGTAAATTTTTGTTGCCTATTTTTGTATTCATTGAATAATTATGATGATTGATTAAGGTGTGTTTTCATATCTAAATCAACGATAATATGAAAATTTGCCAGAAATACGAAGAAAAACAAACAAAATATTTTTAGATATATATATGCAGGGTAATGTATTAAGCATAAAATAAATTTAAGTAACCGTATTGGGGTAAAGAGATAATGACACCCATACTATTAAAAAATCGCTACCAGGTGATTCGGGTACTGGGTTCGGGTGGGTTTGGTGAAACATTTCTAGCAGAAGATACTCAGATGCCATCGGGATGCCGATGTGTGATTAAGCAGCTCAAGCCAGTAGCTAATAATGCTCAGGTTTATCAGTTAGTACAAGAACGGTTTCAGCGAGAAGCGGCGATTTTAGAAGAACTAGGTGGTAACAACAATCAAATTCCTCGGTTAAATGCCTACTTCACAGAAGATGGGCAATTTTATTTAGTACAAGAATATATTGAGGGGCAAACTCTAACCCAAAAGTTGCAACAGCAGGGGGTATTGAGTGAGAGTTCAGTCAAAGAAATTTTGATAAATATTTTGCCGGTTCTGGAATACGTCCACAGTAAGCGGATTGTGCATCGGGATATTAAGCCAGATAACATCATCATTCGCTACACAGACGGGAAACCGATTTTAATCGACTTTGGTGCAGTTAAGGAAACGATGGGAACAGTAGTGACTGCTTCCGGGAATTCTAACAGGTCGATTGTAATTGGTACACCAGGGTTTATGCCGAGTGAACAAACTGCTGGACGACCTGTATTTGCCAGTGATTTGTATAGTTTAGGATTAACAGCGATTTATTTGCTCACAGGCAAGATTCCTCAGGAATTGCCAACCGATCCAGCTACTGGTGAGATTGTGTGGCGACATTTTGCATTATCGTTGAGTCCGAGTTTTGCGGCTGTGTTGGATAAAGCAATTCAATCTCATGCACGCGATCGCTTTTCTGGTGCCAGAGAAATGCTCGAAGCATTGCAGACTGGTGTAACTCCCATTGCACCTACTATACCTCCATTTGCTGCCACGCAAATATCTGCACCGCCATCCGGAGGATACGTCCAGCCACCGACAGTGGTATCAGCAGGAGCAATCCCATACCAGCAGCCAGCTTACTATCAGCAAGCAGCACCAGTCAGCAAAGGCATGAGTGATTGGCAAAAAGCTGTGATTACCGGTGGTGTAATTGGTGCGTGCGTCCTTATTGGTTTAACAGTTATTAACCGCAAAGAAACATCTAACCAACCTCAACCACAACAAACAGTGGCAGAACAAAACTCCTCTCCAGCACCAGAAAATTCCTCTCCAGCACCAACTTCTTCTGTTTCCGAAAATTCTGGAACATCGCAGCAACCTATCAGCGAGCCGGAGTCACCAATCGCTACTGCACAAACCTCAGCAATTACCAAAAAAGCAGCATTCGCTTTAATTAATCAGTGGCAACAATCCAAGGCTCAGTTATTTGCCCCACCATTTAATCGCCAATTAGGAAGTGAATTAACTACAGGTGAAGCATATAGAAAAAATATTGGACAAGGAAGTTCATTAGAATGGCTAGAAGATAACAACGCTTATTATCGATATGGTGTACAAAGAATCGATTCTATTGAAAACTTTGTCGCTAATGGCGATCAAGCAACACTTGATATAGTCCTTACAGAAGACCGCAAACTGTATAAAGATGGAGAAATAGTTAAGGATAAAAATAGCTCATTTGATACAAGTTTAGTTAGATATTCTTTACAACTAGAGAATGGAAAACTAAAAATTTCTGATTACACAACTGTGAGAGTGATTAATAGTCGTTAAATTAGGAAAATACATGAATAAACTACGTAGAAAAATTTCTCCAGCTTTATTTACCTTAACTTTAATTTGCTTTTTTCTACCTTTTATTACGGTTTCTTGCAGACAAGAAGAAATCGCAACTTTAAATGGAATTGATTTAGCCATAGGTAAAACGGTTAGGCAACCAAGCATTTTTGGCAATCAGTCAAAAGAGGAAAAAATTCCGGCAGATCCTTTAGCGACTATCGCTTTAATTTCTGGTGTTATTGGTTTGGGAACCAGTTTTATCAAAGCGAAAAAAAGCGCGATCGCTCCAGCAGGTGCTGGTATCGTCGGTTTTATTTTGCTGCTGATGCTCAAGTCCAAAATCGACAGCGAAATCGTCAAACAAGGGCAAGGTTTACTTTTAGTCAGCTACGGTTTTGGATTTTGGCTAGCATTTATATTTTTTATTTCCGCAACCTTCCTGAATGTTTATAGCCTGATCGATTCTCAAAAAGACGACGAACCAACACATCCTGTTGAATAAGGTATAATTCGTGTCTGAACAATCACAAATTAAACAACGCGATCGAAGAATTTCTGAATTAGAAGCAGATTTAGCTCGTGCCAATCAACAGCTTCAACAGCAGCAGCAAATAATTATTAAATTACAACAGCAAATAGCACCTGACGAAAAGCAATTACAGCAACAATTTACACATTTATCTGAAAACAATTTAGACAATACAGGAATAGAAACAACTCAAAATCAACAGCCAAAAATGAAATTGCGGAAAAAACAACCATCACGATTATCTCGTCTGCAATTTTTCAGTATAGTTGCAGGAGTTGTGCTAGCTATAACACTAATTGGATTAGCAATTAATCGACGACAAAATTCACCTCCTCCGGAAGCAGTTTCTTCACCACCAACAAATATTCCTCAAACTAAAAATACACCTGTTTCACCACCAGTTTCCTCATTACCTATACCAGTTTCTCCGCTAAATACTTTGCCTCCATTACAACAAACAAATGTAGAACTGACGTATAACATCACTAATTCTCCAAATTTTCAGAAAAGTCAGAAATTACAGAGTATTGTCGATCGCGCAGTTAGTCTGGCAACTGATAAAAAACTACCAAAAAAAGCATTGTCAATCACATTAATCGACGCAAAAACAGGGAAGTATGGAGCATATCAACAAGATGAACTGCGATATCCAGCTAGTATTGTCAAAATGTTTTGGATGGTATATTCGTATTCGCTAATCAAGAATAATCCTTTGAGCGAAGCCAATTTTACATTATACCTCAACAAAATGATTAAAAACTCTGATAATGATTCTGCCAGCTACGTTGTTGATACAATTACCGGTACTGAATCAGGAAATGATTTCCAAGGTGAAGAGTATGAAAATTGGCTACAAAAACGCAATCAATTAAATAAATACTTTCAACAAGCAGGGTATACTAATATTAACTTAAATCAGAAAGTTTTTCCCATCAATTACCTCAATATTTCTCAACCTCAAGGTGCTGAGTTAAAAATGCGAGGTAATCCAGAAAAGCCTATTCGTAATAAGATGACAACGCTGCACGCTGCCAGACTTTTATATGAAATTTATAATGTTCAAGCTATATCGCCAGATTATAGTGGAAAAATGATAAATTTATTAAGAATAGATTCGCAAACTAGGAATTTGAAAAAATACGATCAAAATCCTAACGAATTTAATCCTGTACGGGGATTCTTCAGCGAACCTTTGCCAAGCAATATTGACTTTGGTGGTAAAGCTGGTTGGACTTCTAACACCCGTCAAGAAGCAGCATATATAGCAACACCAGATGGAAAAGCAGCTTATATTCTTGTTGTCTTTGCTGAAGACCGCGCTTATGCTTACGATTGGAAAATATTTCCCCAAATCTCTAGTATGATATTTGATCGCATGACAAATGATAAATAAATAAAGCATTACCTCTTGCTTCATTCTCGTAATGGTCTGTTAAGATACTCCTTGTTTGTAGATAGATCTCCAGATCCTCCATCCACACACCCTACTAAGTCTGCCGCAGCTTCTAAAGCAGACATTAGCGTCCCATTAGGATGTTTAAACTCCACTCTTAGTGATTTGCTGTGCAAAAACTCCACGAAGTCAAGCACCTGCTGCTGTTTTTCAAGGGAAAGGGTTCTCACCTTTTCTGCAATAAGTTGGTCTATGCCAATTGCTTGAGTCATCAGTCTTTACTTTAGTCTTATCACTTCAAGTGTAAATCCAACTTCGCCAACACCATCACCAATATATCTCGGCTTGTCTGTCGATCGCGTGACAAATCGTCAATGAACCACTAAGCTGGATCGGGCGATCGCCAATTTTCCAAGGGCAAGAGCGATCGCGTTTAAAGTAAGAAATTCCCCACACGGCATATCGCTTTTGATTAGCGTGTGGAGAACAGCCGAATTTTATTTACTTCTCGGTTAAGATAGGACCGACCAGCGCTATCACCTCGTCTTTTGTGGCAAAGCCATCAAAAGCTTCATTACTGAAGGGAATTGGGGAATTAGACCCTTCCCGATTCTTGTTGAAGAGGACTTCACTGGCATCTCTAACCCAAGGTCGCACATCTGCACCATAATAAGTTTGCCGTAGATAGCGAACACCAGCAGCATGTCGAGCTTCTATAGTGTGGATTTCCAAAGCTCCAGCTAAGACAACTTTACCAGCATCACCGGCGGCAAGCAAGTTCTGCACCTGTCCCTTATAAGCTGCTACCCCCGTGTCTTCGACATACTGTAACGCGAGGAGAAAATCTTGAGGATTATTAAATGGGTCGCGATTGAGTATAACATCGTAGTTGGGGTTCTTTGGGATAGCGATCGCATCTGGATTACCTCCCAGAGATGTCAATACAGCCGATAGGTCTGTAACGTGCATACCCTCATCCTCTCCGTAGGACCTGATTGCCTTTTTAGCAGGCTCTGGGAGACTCATCAATCCACCGCTCTTGATTGCAGTAAACGCACGGCTATACATATCAGCTTCCAGTTTTTCTAAGGTCAAAGCGTATTCAACAACTTCCTTAGGTGTAAGTGTTGCTTCTTGAGCAGAAGCTGGTGTTACGGGGATTGTGAGCAAGGATAGAAGGAGTAAAGACAAAATCAGCATTCTACCCCAAGTTGCTGCCAAACCGAGGCTGACAACTAATTGCCCTGCTAGCGAGAAAAGGGTTTTCATATTCTTTGTAACTCCTGGGGTTAAGCGACAAGTGCGCCGTTGATTGGGTTTTTCAATATATTCAAAGAGCCGACAATCGCTATAATCTGTTTTGGCGTGTATAGCTCATCGTAGGCACGTCCCTTAAATGGATTGAGTTCAGGAACTAGGTCAGCATCGTTCACTGCGCGATCGCTATCTGGTTCTGTGGCAGGTCGATTCAGAAGCGCACGTACTCCAGCAGTGTGGCGTGCTTCAATAGACACGATGGAACCAGCTGCCAGCAAGTATGTGGGGTCTTTCAAGCTTGTTCCGGCGCCATTGTAAGCGTGAACACCCGTATCTTCCAAAGCTACAGCCGTATTCAAGATGGTATCGCGGTCTGTCAGGACAGCATCTAACCCAGCTTTGTTAAATTTGAGATTTTTCGTCTTAAAAGTAGCATTTTCACCTAGTACTTCCCGGAGAAATTTGACATGGGTAGCTTCATGAGTAGCTATAGCTCTGATATAGTCATACTCTTTGGGATCTGTAATCTTGCCAGATTTAAGAACAAGTAAATAAAATGCTGCTTCTAGTTCTTCTAATAACAAAGCGAAGTTAAGGATACCAATATCATCAGCATTAAATGTCAGAGTTTTGCCATACTCACTACTCTGTGCAGTCACTCTCTCAGGTAGAGTGGTTAAAGCTGCCGCACCAACGCTTAGAAGACCCCATTTCAACAAGCTACGTCGCGAGGTGAAAGATAAATTCTTTTTCATTTTCATATCTCCTAAAAAAAGTAAGCGCTTATTGCTGGTAGTTAAGAATTAATTGTCCACGTCGAAATCAATTACCGCGCTTATATATTGCCGGAAAAAGTTGCATCCCCATAAGGATGAAACTTTCTACCAGCTAATCAAAACCTCTCCAAAACTCAAGTCAGGAAATTCCGTTTATGCTTCTACCCCGCTGTCTTCTACGCAAGGCAATAGCACCTGTACTCAAAACACCAAACGCTAATAAACCTAGTCCAGATGATGCTTCCGGGATTGCTTTAGCACTCTTCGTTTGAACGCCGGTGAGGGTGATATTATAACTCCCACCATTCAATATCAAGCCGTCAAACTCCTCAAGTTGAAATCCATCACCAGTACCAGATGGTTTCAAAACTGTTTGAAAAGGAACATCGGGGAAATCTGAGAAAATTTTACCTTTACTACCAACAGGATCGTAGTCAAAGCCAGAGATTGCTAAGTAATAGATACCAGGGTTACTGGGAGAAAATTCACCCTTCGGCAAAGTAGCCTGTTTTGTATTAGGACTCTCGTCATCGTTTGCGTAAACACCTTTGCCGTTTGAATCGAATAGAAACAACTGTGGATCGACAAGACTACCTGGATTGATTTTAGTCGTAGCTGAGAATGTCTTTCCGCCAGTTAGGTAGATTTGAAATAAGTTAGCAGGATTCGTTTCTGAGATTGTCCCAGAGATAGACTCTAAAGATAACGCTCCCGATGGAATAACTTGAGCTGTAGTAAGAGTCTCACCAGCTTCTTTAGTTTGCGTAAAACTAACAGCTTTTACCTGAGTTGGTATCAGCACAGCGATAAGTGCAAATATGACTGTTTTCGATGCAAAGTTTTTCATTAGCTAAATCCATCTTTATATCCAGGCAGCTATGTCTGGAAAAGCACTTATAACGAACACTTATTAGAGTGCCACTCCTTTAGCTCACCTTCCAGTCCAAAAAGTGTTCATTTTTTGCTCATTTCTTGCTCATTTTTTTCTAATGATGAAAAAAATTTTATATTCATGTTTAGAGCTATTTGTCAAGATAATTATTTTCTTTACTCGAATAAATTAAATACCTAACTAACCAGGTGTAACTAACCAATACCTTCGCCAAATAAAGAGGGCTTTCCGTAGTAGAGTTATTGTTTACCACAACTACAACTCAATCGTTACAGAAAGCCTATGCCAGATATATTAACATTGTTGGTGTGCGTCAGAAATAGCTATTATTTTTTGGTTGTAGCATAATATTACTTTCACTCTTAAAAAAGATGAAATCCTTGTATTTGCTAGAAATCTGCCAGCCAGATGCCATAAATTCGCTAGTATTGCACCTTTAAGCTTGCCTTGTAAAATTTATAAATTTTGTCAAAGTAGATTTTATAAATCAAAAATATCCTTCATACTTTAAAACAGTAATCCTACGTAAAATTTGAGGAAGGGCTAATCAACAGTGATTGATTTCCTGACAATTGCTAACAATTGCTCATCTTTGAGGACAAGGATTAGCATTTTGATTGCTCCGGTCTTTGTTGCCCCTGAACGAGAGCAATCTGTGGACGGGGTGCTGCCGACAGTCTCGGTTGAAACAGGAAGTTTTTGTTAACAAATGTTAATAAAAAAGGAGCGGATGCCAATGACATCTCTATTACAGCGACTAAGCGCAGAACGAAATCGCAGATTTGTAGGACGTGGGCGGGAACTGGAGCTATTTCTTGATGCGATCGCGTCTCCAGAATTACCTTTTCACATTTTGCACGTCTTTGGTCCTGGCGGTGTGGGCAAGACAACCCTCATGCAGCAGTTTTTGCGATTTTGCGAACAGTCAAAAATATCAACTATCTACGTAGAAGGACGTAATATAGAAGCTGCGCCAGAATCTTTTGTTAGCACGTTGCGATCGTTGATGGGATTGAATGAATCAGATTCTCCTTTGCATGTGCTAGCCCAAAAACAAGAACGTAATGTAATTTTAATTGATACCTATGAAGCTATTACCCAGCTAGATGAATGGTTGCGGGAAGGATTCTTACCCCATTTGTCTGTTGATACCTTAATTGTGATTGCTGGACGCAATCCCCCCTCATCTTCTTGGTGTAGCGATCCAGGTTGGCAAGCTTTGATGCACACCTTGTCCCTACGCAACCTTACCCCAGAAGAAAGTCAAACTTATCTCACCACACGAGATATTCCCACCACACAACACCAGGCGATTCTAGAATTTACCCACGGACATCCTCTAGCATTATCTTTGGTTGCTGAGGTGTTTGCTCAGGAAAAAGAAATCTCTTTTCAAGCAGAATCTGCTCCCAATGTTGTTAAAACACTCTTGGAAAGATTCATAAAAGAAGTACCAACGCCCGCACACCGTATGGCTTTAGAAGCTTGTGCGGTGATCCGGCTGACTACCGAAGCCGCACTAAATCAAATATTGGCTGTGCCTCAAAATACTTTGGCTGGTGAGGCTCACTCTTTAGAGGAAATACTTGATGTTCACGATTTATTTGAGTGGTTGCGCGGACTGTCGTTTATCGAATCAGGGCAATTGGGTTTATTTCCCCACGATTTAGCACGCGAAGTTTTAATTGCTGACTTGCGTTGGCGTAATTCGGAATTTTACACTGAATTACACCACCGAGCGCGTCAATACTATACTAAACGACTAGGACAAACCCAAGGGCAAGAAAAGCATCGAGTGCTACTTGATTATATTTTTTTGCATCGGGATAACTCGGCTATTCGATCCTGTTTCACCTGGGGTGAGCAAAGTAGTTTATTGACAGACCGGCTACGGGAAACTGACAAAACTGCACTGCTGGGGATGGTGGCACAATACGAAGGCGAAGAATCAGCAAAAATAGCAGCTCGCTGGTTAAAGCGCCAACCGCAGAATGTAGTAGTATTTCGTGACTTGCACTCCGAACTTGCGGGATTTGCAATGATGGTGGCATTGCACACAGCAACTGTTGAAGATTTGAGTGCAGATCCGGGCGCTCTTGCATCTTGGCAATATCTCCAAACCCATGCACCATTACGCCCTGGCGAAGGCGCAACTATTTTCCGCTTCTGGATGGCGCGGGACACCTATCAAGCTGTTTCCCCCACCCAAAGTCTAATTTTCATTAATTTTGTGCAGTATTTTCAGAACACACCGGGGTTAGCATACACCTTTCTACCTTGTGCCCAAGCAGATAGTTGGACAGCAATGTTAAACTACTTCGACTTAACACGACTTAGAGAAACTGATTTTACAGTTGGGGGAAGACACTATGGTGTTTATGGGCATGACTGGCGAATTGTGTCACCTGCCACATGGAAGGAAATTTTGGCACGAAAAGAGGTTACAACTGCCGGAGAATCTGTAGATAATACTCCAGTCGGTGAACCTCTGTTAGTTCTTAGTCAGCCAGAATTTGTGGAGGCGGTGCAGAATGCGTTACGTAACTTTAGTTGTCCTGATGCATTACAGAATAATCCATTAATGCGATCGCGAAGCGTACAGGAAGTGTTCTGGCGCTTAGTGTCAGAACAAGTTGCCACAAAAGCAAGTATGAGCGAGAGTCCTTTGGACACGCAACTCACAGAGAAGCCGTCCTCTGGGCACTTACGCGATGCCTGCGGCAGGCAAAGCCAACGCATTAACGTTTTACAAAATCTGGTGAAACAAGCAGTTGAATCCTTACAATCATCCCCGCGTGATGAAAAACTCTACCGCGCTGTTTATCGAACTTATTTAAATCCCGCCCCCACGCAAGAACAAGCAGCTGAGTTACTAGATTTGCCTTTCAGTACCTATCGCCGTCATCTGAAAGCTGGAGTGACGAGAGTTACAGATATTTTATGGCAAAGAGAAATTAGCTAAAGTGCGAAAATTACGAGTGCGGAGTGCGAAATGATTTCTTAAGCTGCCCTATGCCTAAGAGGGCGGGCGGTGATTTATTTGGAGGTTAGTTGACAGATTTTAGCTTTTTTAGTTTGCGCTTTAGTATTAAGCTGCTTCCAAAAATACCAAAGATTACTGTGCTGCCGATGACAAAAGTTAGCCACAAATACACGCTTTGGCGACTGTTGACGAGTTGGTATACTTAGAAGGTAAAATACAGGACAACACGCCTTGTCCTCAAGCTGCGCTAGTTTATGCAAATGCTGTTAGACGATCGCTATCGAATTATTCAAACTTTGGGAAGCGGTGGATTTGGTGAAACTTTCTTGGCAGAAGATACCCAAATGCCATCAGGTCGTAGGTGTGTAATTAAAAAGTTAAAGCCGATTATTAATAATCCCCAAGTTTACCAACTAATACAAGAACGTTTTCAACGGGAAGCGGCAATTTTAGAAGACTTAGGCGGAAATTCTCACCAGATTCCCAGATTGTATGCATACTTCCAGTTAAATGGACAATTCTATTTAGTTCAAGAATGGATTGAAGGTGATACGTTAACAGCAAAACTTCGCCAGTCGGGATTATTTAGTGACAGTGTTGTGCGGGAAATCTTAGTGAACTTGTTACCAGTTTTGGAATACGTACACTCTAAAAGAATTATTCATCGCGATATCAAACCAGATAATATCATTTTGCGTCAACGCGATAGTCAACCCGTGCTGATTGACTTTGGTGCAGTCAGAGAAGCTATGGCAACGGTGGTAAATTCTCAAGGAAATCCTACCAGTTCAATTGTAATTGGTACACCTGGATATATGCCGAGCGAGCAAGCAGCGGGTAGACCGGTTTATTCGAGTGATTTATATAGTTTAGGACTGACAGCAATTTATTTACTAACAGGGAAACAGCCACAAGAATTAGAAACAGATTCGCGTAGCGGGGAAATTGTTTGGCGTTCTTTCGCTTTGAATGTAAGCCCGACATTAGCGGGAGTTATTGATCGAGCGATCGCTTATCATCCACGCGATCGCTTCCCCAGCGCTAAAGAAATGTTGTCAGCATTGCACTCTAATTTTGCAATTCCTTCTACCATACACGTCACACAACCACCAACAGTAATTGCACCGTCAGCAACACCTCAAAACATGATTTCCTCTACTCCAGCAACACCTATCCATCAAGGTAACGGACAAAGAGGAATCCTTCTTGCCAGTTTAATCGCTGGTGGTTTAATTGGTGCTTCTATTATCATTGGTCTTGCTCTTAACAAACAACCTCAACAAGTAGCACAACCAATAACAGAATCTAACCCACAAACTACTACAGTGCCAGATTCTCAGGACGAAGCACAACCTGTAAAATCCCAACTTCCCAAAACTTCAGAACCTTCAACAAATAATGACGAAACCGAAGAAAATGCACGACTGATAAAATCGCAAATTTCCAGAACTTCAGAACCTTTAGTCAACAACGACAAAACCCAGGAAAACGAACAACCGATAAAATCCCAACTTCCCAGACCAGTATATTCTCAGCCGATTATTACACCAACTCCAACTTCTTTTTCAACACCGACACAAATTGAGAAACCATCACCAAAACAAGCTGTGCAAAATTATTTTGCAACTATTAATCAAGGTGAATATCAAACTTCTTGGAAACAACTATCTCCCAGCTATCAAAGTGATAAAGCTATTCACCCCGATGGTTATCTTTCCTACATTGATTGGTGGGGTGGAAAAGTTCAAAATGTGGATATTGAACAACTTAGTTTGGTGGAAGAAACTACAAACACAGCTACAGTAAATAGTAAATTAAAATATTTCCTGAAAACTGGTAAAGAAGTTCCTGAATCTGTGCGCTTTTCCCTGATATGGGATGCAGAAAGTAATAATTGGCTAATTTCCGGAGCAAAGTAATTTTTGCAAAATTGGCAGGTATAAAATTAGAAAATATTTATCTAACTATAAACGAATACGCTTGGTGTTAAGACAATATTGCTCGAGCGATCGCGTGCTTAGGCAACCGCAGCAAGCGGGTTTGCTTATAGGTTATAAAATTACTTTGTATAATTACAGACACATTCGCGTTTATACTCTAAACACACGACGTGTACTTTAGCAAGGTCTTTTATGAACAGCTCGGATAAGGCAAAACGAATCGTATCTCCCTGGTGGCGCTGGCCTCTTGAAGCTCTATTCCCGGATAAAAAATTTGATGGACAATTTCAAAATCCAGGTAGCGAAGAGGTTTTTGATTTTGACTCGGTGATGGCATCTCCTAACCCAATCGCCATGATTGCATCTGAAATCGCCTATTATCCAGAAAACGATAAGCGTGAACTTTTTGCCATATTTGTCTCTGGGCTGGGACAACGTGAGTCAGAATCTTCAAGAAGGAGCCGTAGGTATGCTACTACTCTCTTAACTGGCATCGCCAATATGAACAACTCTACTTTTCTTAAACAACGTCCAATTATCGCTTTCATTAACCGATCCCTTGACTGGATTAATGCAGCTCTTGACTATGTTGGTTTATCTGGTAGTCCAGTCATTGAAAACGCGGCAACTTTGATTACTTATGCCGTCAACAACGCGATAATTCTTAATTTATCAGGCGATAGTCTTGGAACAATTTTTTTGGCTAGAGCTCTTGAGCTTGCTAAAAGAAACTTTATTTGTAGACACGCTAGGGTGTTTGACTTTCGAGAACGACGAATTCAAGAACAGAAGTGGAAGCAGCGCACTAGTCAACTGATCAATGTCTTCACCTTCGGAAACGGCTATCGAAAATGGGTACTAGGCCCAAATTACATTATGGTTTTCATTCAAGGCGATCCATTAGCAGAGAAATATGGAATTACACCCCAAAGAGCTATTAAGCAAAAACGAGACGATATAAAATTTTTGATATTTCCGCGTTTGTTTCCTAAAGGCAGCTTTGAAGCGCATAACATGATGTTTACAATCGAACTTCTTCGCCAAACCTTTCAAAAAAATCAGATTGAGATTGGTGATTTTGTGGGCTTATATAACAAACTTAATTCCAGCACCCTAGAAATTGCCACACCCGATGAAGTATCATGGCCCAGCGACATGAAAAAGTACGTATGGAATCAAGACAGCCTCAAGTCAATTCCATCTTTATCGTGACATGAATTGCTGCATTTTTTACAACATATCATGTCCGGTTAATTGCCTATATTGTAGAGACGTTCCACACTCCCACGTCTCTACGACGCTTGCAATGTTTTTATTAATGTTAATTAAGCGGACATGATATCATGTCTTGTTCGCAAAGCGTTCCTTGCGTGGAAGCCTCCCCTCCAACTTCTCTTGAACTTTGGGGAAAGCCAAAAGGAACTTTTGGTAAAAGGTTTAATAATTTGGAACTTTAAGTTTCACAACTCAGTCAAAAACAGTTGACCCGAATTGCGATTAGATGAGCCGTCCTATGAAGCAACTGTTGGTTATTACTGCTTTGGTTTCACCACTTTGCTTAATTGCATCAACACAAGTGCTTGCTCAAACGCAGCCAACAGAAGAGCAAATTCAACAAGCCTGTGCCAATCGGCAGATTGACAAACTGCCTGCACCGTTTTCTGATGTCCCAAAAGAACACTGGGCATCTCAAGCTGTAGCGAATCTATATTATTGTAAATCGGCGCGGCGAAATGCATCTACTAGCGAACTAAAAACCGCGCCTGACAAAGTGACAATAAATGGACGTTCCTATGCAATTGATACTTACTTGTGGCGTAATTTTATGCCAAGTACCACTGCAAATAATAAAGGAATGATGGCTAGTGTCCGCTTGAAAGCGCAGGATGGAAAACCAGTAGCATCGACATTAACTGCTGATAAATTGTGGCTGATTAAAAGTAATGGCGAAACGATTTGGGAAACTACCTTTTCTGAACAACCGAGAATTTCTAACTCCGGAGTCGAGATGGTAGCTAGGGGTGGACCAAATTTAGAACCTGGTAGCGTGGTTGATGTGGTGGTTCGCTTGCAAAATGGCAATAAGACTTATTTAGTGCGATCGCATAAGCAAACAATTCAACGCACATATTAAAAGTAGTGAGGGCTTTAGCCCTCATATTTAAGCACACACGAGTGCTTACTACTACTTAACTCGAACCACTTCAAAGTCGAAAGCAGCAATACGCCGATTATCAATGTAAACTTCTATCTTATGCTTACCACTCGGATCGCCAGGAGCAATAGTCCAGAAGTTCTCAATCATACCATTTTCAGCCTTCTGTGTACGAGTAGTTACACCTTCAGTACCATTTGCTGATAGTGAGAAGTTTTCACCATTATCTGTACCCCAGTTTTCTGGTTGTTTTGGCAATCGCAGAACTTCTCGCCATGTAACTTCACCCTTGTAATCTTTGAGTTGAATTCGCCATCCGTAACGCCTTTTCTCTTGAAGAGGTACTCTCGTTGTCGGAATGAAGGTAACATTACCTCTTGCGCCTACTCTCTCAACTCCGAATTCAGCTTTCGTGACAGAAATCAGTTTAGAATTTCGAGATTGAGAAGTCGCGATGGCAAAGCCAACGCCTTCGGCGAACGCCCGATCCGCCAAAACCGAAGTTATCAAGGGAGATGTCAACCAAAAAGAAGCTAGGACAAGGGTAGTCGCCCAAACTCTCAAAAACATACTTTTTCTATGAGATATTCCTAGTTATTAATAGAGGAATATCAACTCTCGTTCCGGACAGACTCTGTGAAAATTGGGAATGGGTAATTGGGAATAGGTAATTGGGAATGGGTAATTGGGAATGGGTAATTGGGCATCGGGCATTGGGCATAGATTTGGCTTTATTCCCATTACCGATTACCGATTACCGATTACCCGCCGGGATATATTCTGTTTCAACAGTCGTCTCGGCATTTGATATACATTTGAAGGGGTGATGACTTCTGACGCAACGAAGCATGACAACAACGCTGCTAAATAATCGCTATCAAGTAATCGAGGTACTCGGCGCTGGTGGGTTTGGTGAAACCTTTCTGGCAGAAGATACCTATATGCCTTCTCGCCGTCGCTGTGCGATTAAGCAACTCAAACCTATCGCCGCAAACGATCCGCAAACCTATAGAATGATTCGATTGCGGTTTGAACGAGAAGCGGCGACTTTAGAAAATCTTGGCAAAAGTAGTGACCAAATTCCCGAACTCTACGCCTACTTTCCTGAGAATGGGCAGTTTTATTTGGTTCAAGAATGGATTCACGGTCAAACCCTAACACAGATTGTCGCCGCGAAAGGATTACTCAACGAAACTACTGTCAGAGAAATTCTTTTGCGTCTGCTGTCAGTTTTGAATTATGTCCATAGCAAAGGCATTATCCACAGGGATATCAAGCCGGATAATATTATTTTGCGCTCTAGCGATCGCAAGCCGATTTTAATTGATTTTGGTGCAGTCAAAGAAACGATCCGTTCGGTTGTCGGTACACCTGGATATCCTACTCAATCGCTTGTGATGGGTACACCTGGATATATGCCGAGCGAACAAGCTGTCGGACGCCCAGTTTATGCTACTGATATATATAGCTTAGGCTTAACGGCGATTTATTTACTGACTGGCAAACACCCGCAAGAACTAGAAACCAACCAGCAAACAGGAGAAATACTTTGGCTTGAATATGCCCCAAATGTATCTCCAGGTTTGGCAAACATACTAAATCAGGCGATTAAGCCGCACGCAGGCGATCGCTATTCGACTGCTAGCAAAATGCTACATGCTTTACAGTCTGTTAGTTCTATTCCTCCACAATCAGCGCCAAGTGCTGCCACAATCGCGCTCAATCCCGTAGCTGCCCAAAAGCAAACTCCGCCACCGAAAACGCAAATCACGCATAACCGAAACTGGCGAAAGCCTGCTTGGATTGTCGGTGGTTTGGTTGCGGGTGGCTTATTTGGTGCAGTAGCGATCGCTAATCTTACTCGTCAACCCCAGCCTGAAGCTTCAATTGCGACATCGCCCGAACCGGAAACTACTCAAAAAGCGATCGCCAACATACCAACTCCTTCCCCAGAAACTTCAGTTTCCACCGACGAACCCGCCGATACGCCCATTGCTTCCCAACCTGACCCAGCACCAATTATACCTACCTCACGGCAGCAACCAACAAATTCTGCACCTGTTGCCCCCCGAATAGCAGCCACTACGCAGCCCGAAACCGAGCAACCACGTACTTCATCAGATGATAAATCAGATATACCTGTACCGATAGTACCTGATGAAACCCCCGCAGCATCTACCTCACAGCCACAAATAGAACAACCGCCTCAAATTCCCAACCCTGATACCAGTCCACCACCGAAGAAAATCAAAAAACCTCCCAAGGAAGCGATCGCTACTACAAGCATACAAAGCGTCCCCGCATTTCCTACAGGTACGGCAAGAAGCTCAGTAGAAGCCGCTTTGGGCAAACCAGCCAGAGATTTAAGAGGCGCTTGGGGTAATACCCGTGCTGTCACTTACACCTTAGTACCGAATCAAATTGACCTTGGTTACTTATTTGACCGCAATTCCGGAGAACTGCGCCAAACTGAAGCCGCTTTTGCCCAATCTGTAGACCCCCAAGTAATGCAAACAACCTTAGAGGGAATGTTAGGTGGGCAAGCAACTGAAGAAATCAAGCAAGGACTGCAACAAATCCAACAACGTCAAAAAGATAATGTTAGCTTTACCCAAGGCGGATTAAAAGGTCAGATTGTGCGTCAAGAGTGTGATTTAATTTACATTAGTATTTGGGATGCCAACTTACATGATTTTGTGAGTGTGTCTCAAAACAGAAAGTGTTAAACATATTACTTAGTAAAACATTGCATAAGTTCATAACGAAAATCTGAAGGAAGACTCTGCGTACCTTTGCGCTTACCTTAGCGTTCCTCTGCGTTGAAAAACACTTTTCAGGAATATTACCCAAAAAGTGTGAGATATATAATTAAGGCTATTTTCTAGCGATACTTCACAGTAGTCGCTTGGTAATAGCGCTGTTGCTCTTTAAAAATTTAGCTTTCTAATGAGCATATATCATACACATCGGACAATCTTACTTTTATCAGCAAATCCTAAAAAAACCAGCCAACTGCGTCTAGCTGAGGAAATGCGCGATATTAAGGAAGGATTGAGACGGTCAGAGAATCGTGACCTATTTTCAATTAGTGCAGCAGAAGCTATACGTCCCAGAGACATACGTAGAGCTATTTTGACATATAAGCCACATATTATTCACTTTTCTGGGCATGGTTCTCAAGAAGAAGGTTTAGTATTTGAAGATGAAACGGGTGCAGTCAAATTTGTTGATGCGGCAGCTTTAGCGGGTTTATTTGAATTATTTGCAAATCAAGTCGAGTGTGTTGTCCTCAATGCTTGCCATTCCAAATATCAAGCTGCGGAAATTGCCCGACATATTAATTATGTAGTGGGTATGAGTCAGGAAATTCAAGATAAAGCTGCAATTGAATTTGCTGTGGGTTTTTATGATGGACTGGGAGCGGGTAAAGGTTATGATTTTGCTTATAAATTAGGTTGTAATGCTATCTTGACAGCTGGAATCAAACAACATTTAATCCCAGAGTTAATTGAATCTCAGAATTTAAAATCGCAATTATCATCAACAGTATCCCAGAATATATATATTGAAAGACCTCCAAGTGAAGCAAAATGCTATCAAGAGATTTTACAACCAGGAGCGCTGATTCGCATCAAAGCTCCGCAGAAAATGGGTAAAAGTTGGCTTTTGGAGAATTTGCTGTCATCCGCGAGAGAGCAGGGTTATCAAACAGCAAAATTAGATTTACAGCAAGCCGAAAACTCAATTTTGGATAACTTGAAAACCTTCTTGCAGTGGGTATGCGTTGATGTTTCTGATAGCTTAGACATTGAACCTCAAGTTAATGAAACTTGGCAAGACATATATGGTGTAAATAAAAATTGTACTCGTTACTTTCAAAAGCATTTATTATCAGTTAGCGAAAATCCCTTAGTTTTTGCTATAGATAATTTTGAGCGACTGTTTCAATATCCAGATATTTTCTCTCAATTTTGCTTACTCTTGCGCGGTTGGTATGAAAATGCCAAAGGAGGAGACAGGGTTGCTAATATTTGGAAGAAACTGCGGTTAGTGGTAGTTCATTCGACTGAAGTTTATCCTTCTTTGGATAGCAATCATTCACCATTTAATGTTGGTATACCAATTGAATTACCTGAATTTAATCAGCAGCAGGTAAAAGCTTTTGCAACTGGGTATGAGTTAGATAAACAATTAGGACAAAGTTTAATTAAGTTGATGGAGTTGATAGGAGGACACCCTTATTTACTGCAACAAGCATTTGTTAACCTTAAAAGTCAGCAAATTAACTTAGAGCAATTGTTCACCCTTGCACCGACAGAAGAGGGAATATTTAGCGATTATCTGCGACAACTATTATGGCATTTACAACATAATTCTCCGCTAGAGGTAGGGTATAAAAAAGTCGTAAGGGCAAATGCACCTGTGCGACTTGATGCTGAAGTTGCATTTAAGCTGCATAGTTTGGGGTTAGTGAAACTTTCAGGTAATGATTGTCTTCCTAGCTGCGATTTATATCGTCAGTATTTTTCTGAGCGTTTGCTGTGATTTCGTAGGGTGTGTTAGCCTTGCTAACGCACCATCCGATATTTTCGGTGCGTTAGGACATTCGTCCTAACACACCCTACAAAAATTTGATTTTTCAGTTCCGTTTGGGGTAAATCATGTTTAACGAATACAGATTTTTTGGAAGTCTACCAGAAAACGCCAGCACCTAAGATATGTAAAATTTCGGCAGAAATCTTTGTTGCTTGCTTTTGAACTTTTAGTAGCTGATAATTTTAACTATGAACTATCGAAATTACATCACAATTGAGCCAAATAAACGCGGTGGCAAGCCTTGTGTGCGCGGCTTGCGAATTACGGTTTATGAAGTGCTTGAGTATTTAGCTTCCGAGATGACCGAAGCAGAAATACTCGACGACTTTCCCGATCTGACGCGGGAAGATTTAAAAGCCTGTATTGCCTATGCCGCTGATCGTGAGCGTCGGTTGATGATTGCTCCAACGCCCACATGAAACTACTTTTTGACGAAAACTTGTCTCCCAAGTTGCCGCGTCTTTTGGCTGACCTTTTTCCAGATTCGGTTCACGTCCGAGATGTCGGTATGAAAGCAACTGACGACCCATTGGTATGGGATTATGCTAAAGATAATGGCTTCATGATTGTCTCGAAAGACGCGGATATGCACGACCTCAGCTTGGTGTTTGGGAATCCGCCGAAGGTTGTTTGGCTACGGCTTGGAAACTGCTCAACATCGCAGGTTGAAAATTTGCTGCGTCGAGATGTTGACGTTATCAAATTATTTTATGAAGACGAGTATGTATCGCTGCTTGCTTTATCATAACGCCGCAGCGAACAAGTTGCTTACGGACATTCGTCAATCACGCACTATACAATAATTTTATTTTTCAGTTCCGTTTGGGGTAAATCATGTTTGACGAATACAGATTTTCCGGCAGTCTACCAGAAAATGCCAGCACCTACGTCACACGGGAAGCTGATAAAGAATTATATGAATCGCTGACAGCAGGGAAGTTTTGTTATGTTTTAAACTCCAGACAATCGGGAAAATCTAGCATTCGGGTGCGAACTATGCGACGGTTGCGAGATGCTGGGGTGGAATGTGCTGCGATTGATTTATCTGCGGGTGGTGTGCAAAATGTGACACCCGAACAGTGGTATGTGGATTTGATTGATAATTTAATTGAAACTTTTGCTTTAGATGTAGATTTAGCAGAGTGGTGGGTCAAGAATCAATTACACTCAGAAGTAACAAGATTTCGCAAGTTTATTGAAGAGGTTTTGTTAGTTGAAGTTCAAGAAAATATTGTTATTTTTATTGATTAAATTGATAGTGTTCTCAGTCTAAAATTTTCCACAGATGATTTTTTTGCTTTAATTCGCGCTTGTCACAATCAACGGGTTGATAATTCTGATTATAATCGTCTCACTTTTTGTTTGTTGGGGGTAGCTTCACCGAGCAATTTAATTCAAGATAAGCAACGCACACCTTTTAATATTGGCAGAGCAATTAATCTCAAAGGTTTTCAATTGCATGAAGTCGAACCTTTAAGGAAGGGTTTAGAGGAGAAATTTGCAGACTCCCAAGAAGTGATGCAGGAGATATTAAATTGGACGGGAGGACAACCATTTTTGACGCAGAAATTGTGTCAATTTATGGTGGAATATGATAAAGATAATCTCCGTTCAGTTGAGCAGGTAGCAAAAGCAAGGATAATTGAAAATTGGGAATTGCAAGATGAGCCGGAGCATTTACGCACGATTCGCAGCCGAATTTTACGGGATGAGGAACGAGCCGGATATTTATTAGATTTGTATCAGCAAATTCACTACGCCGCAACAGATAGCGCTACGAGCCAAAATAATTCTGATGGCATCTGATGGTCAAAACCACCGTGAAATCGCCCGAAGTTTAAAGATCAATCGGCAGATGGCTCGTTTATGGAGAAACCGATGGT
>JAESGF010000215.1_pt1 | contig 35220 bp, 36 predicted proteins | sample 9269621 | NCBI WGS metagenome assembly JAESGF01 (sample SAMN14515066, study PRJNA621663) | algae metagenome | isolation source: Tolypothrix carrinoi HA7290-LM1 and co-occurring heterotrophs from dry rock... | place: USA: Makauwahi cave, Kauai, Hawaii | collected 2011-01-06
CATCCCGCGCGTTTCGTCGACTAGGCCAACGTGGGCGCCCCCCGCGATGCGATAGATTTTTGACCAGCCCTGATCGATGGCGAGCGGGAGGCCGACGATCTCCTCATAGAACCGCATCGCCGCGGGCAGGTCGCGATAATAGAGGAACGTGATCGCGAGCTCGTTGTCGTCGAGCGGCGGCGGTCCTGCGGCGCCCTCTCGAGCGGTGTCTCCGTCGCTCACCCGTCTCCCCCCACGATCGCTCTCGTTGGCATCAGCGTGAGTGTATACACGGTGGCTGTCAACCGACGTTCCGCCGCCTCACGGCCGCGGAGCGTCGGCCTTAGTAGCGTCCGCCGTCGTATACGCTTACGGTTGTGCGACGTGGGCAGGTGGGGTGGTTGTGATCGAAAGGGCAGGCGCGGCGGAGGGGGAAGGGGCGATGCCACACGGCAGCCGCGCTACGGCAGCCTACGACGCGATCCGGGCCATGATCGTCGACGGCAGACTTGCGCCCGGGGATCGCGTCCACGAGGAGGACTTCGCCGCGCGGCTCGGCGTGTCGCGCACGCCCGTCCGCGAGGCGATCAGCCGCCTCGTCAACGAAGGCCTGATCGCCCGCGGCGACGGAGCGCCGACAGTGCACCGTCTCACCGCCGACGAGGTGGTCGAAATCCTGAACGTGCGCCGCCTCCTCGAGGGCGAGGCGGCGCGGCAGGCCGCCGGCGGATCGGGACGCGACCAGCTTCTTGCGCTGCGCAGGATCATCGCGAGTTTCGAGACCGGCGCGCCGGTCACGGCCGCGGAACACCGCGCGATCGATGACGAGTTGCACGAGACGCTCTGCCGGATGGCCCGCTCGCGCGTTCTTGCCGATCTCATCCGCAATCTCCGACTTCGCACGCGCGTGTTCGACAAGGGCATGATCCCGGAGCGGTTCGTTCCGGGCGCGGCCGAGCACATTGCGATAATTGATGCCGTGATCGCCGGCGATGCAGCGGGCGCTGAGCAGGCGATGCGCACCCACATCGAGAATGTCACGGCGAGCATCCTCGCGCACCTGAAGCGAACGACGTGAGGCGGGCGTGATCTTCGGCTGCTGTGCTCACCGGCGCGGCTGGAGCAGGCTGACTCATCCTCGGATCGTTAGGGATGCCAGGAGCGGCCTTATTGGCTAAGCCGCCACGTTGCTCGGCAACGGCGCGATGGATCCGGTTCTCCGCCGACCGGAGCGCCTGCCCCGCAGGCTTGGCGGCGAAGACGGCGTCGTGGATCTCCTCGCCGAGCAACCCGCGACGACAGCTCGTGCTCGGATCGCGCCGCGCCCATCGTCCAGCATTAGATGAGCCCGACCTGGCCGGATATGTAGTAGTGGATCCAGCCCTCCAAGTCGATGTTCGCGATATCGGACGGCGAGACTTCCGCAAGCTGCTTCATGTACTCGGTGACCTCAACCGTGTCGTCGTCCGCACGCGCGCCTATTGCGCCAGTCGGTCCGCTCGCCGTCACGGGCCTGTTCGCCCTTCGCAGCGTTGCAAGGTCAGCACTTCGATGCGAACCTGCGGGACCGATGCCGCTCACATCCATCCGGCAGTTGCAGTGCGTGGTCGCCCTTGCGGAGACGCTTCATTTCCGGCGGGCTGCGGAGCGGTGCGGCATCAGCCAGCCGTCGTTCAGCGCGCAGATCCAAGCGATCGAGGGCGAGCTCGGCGTGCAACTCTTCGAGCGGAACCGGTCGCGCGTGGTTCCGACCCCGATCGGCCGGGAGGTCGCGGAGCGGGCGCGGCGCACGCTGGCGGAGATCCGGGGGATCGAGGAGTTCGTCGCGGGCGTCTCCACAGCGGGCCTCGCCGGCACCATCCGCCTCGGGGTGAAGCCGACTCTCGGCCCCTACCTCCTGCCGCACATCGTCTCCGTCCTGCACGGCTCGCACCCGGAACTGAAGCTCTACGTGCGCGAGTGCGCCCCGCGAGAGATGGAGGGTCAGCTGGAGCGGGGCGACCATGACGTTGTCCTCGCGCAGCTGCCTGTGGCGAGCCGCGACGTGGTCGTGGAGCGGCTATTCCGCGAGCCGCTCTACCTCGCCCTCGCGCGCGACCATCCACTCGCCGAGCACCGTGAGGTGCACATCTCCGACCTTGAGGGACTGAAGATCCTCTCGCTGGCGCCGCAATATCATCTCAGCGACCGGGTCTCGGAGCTGTGCCGCGAGGTCGGCGCGACGCTGGAACTCGGCTACGAGGGGACGAGCCTCGACGCGCTGCGCTCCATGGTCGGCATGGGCATGGGCGCGACGCTCCTGCCAGCGCTCTATGCTCGCTCCGAGCTGAACCCGCACAGCGAGGTGGTGGTGCGGCCTCTCGTCGGCCGCTCCATGTACCGCTCCGTCGGGCTCGTCTGGCGCCGGAGCGCCGGCCGGGCAACGGCCTACAAGGCGATCGCCGACGTGATCCGCAGCGTCGTTCGCCGGCGGTTCCGGGAGCTAACGCTCGAGAGCTGAAGCGCTGATAGGAACATCCTATCAGAGGAAGTGGCGCTCGCGATTGAAGCCTATGCATCGTCGACCACCTCTCAGCACACGCAGACGCTGATCGGGGGGTGGCGCGCATGTCGGCAACGTTGGTGTTGAAGGTTCGCGAGCGTCGGCTCGCGCAGATGAGGCGCACGGTCGAGGCGCAGATCGCGGCGGCGAAGGCGCTGTCTGCCGATGCGCCCGCTCAGCGGGACGTTCGCCTCGCCGCTCTCCGCACTCTGCAGAGCCAGCTCGACATGAAGCTGGCGCGCCTGCGCGGACGGCGGGCGGGAGCTGCCGGTTGACCGTCGGCCGGCGCGTCCATCAGGACATGCCGGGCTGTCGCTGCCGCGAAACGCGATGTCGCTCTCCCTCCCCATCATTGTCGGCGCCTTCGCCGGCGCCGCGATCGCACCGTGGACGCTCGGTCGGCTGAGCGCCCATGCGCTGGCGCTCGTGCCGGTCGCGATCGTGGCACTCCTCTTCGCGTACGGCAGCGACATCATCGCGGCGGGTGGCGAGGCGACGCGGATCCCCTGGGTCGAGAGCCTCGGCGTCGGCCTGTCCTTCCGCATCGACGCGTTCGCGCTGCTGTTTGCAACGCTGATCGCCGGCATCGGGGCGCTCGTCGTCCTCTACGCGGCGAGCTACCTCGCGGGCGAGAAGGGACGCCTCGCGTTCATCGGCCTCATCCTCGCGTTCATGGCGGCGATGCTTGGCGCGGTGTTCTCGAACGACGTGATCCTTTTCTTCGTCTTCTGGGAGATCACCAGCGTCCTGTCGTTCCTGCTGATCGGCTTCAAGAGCGAGAACGGCAAGGCGCGCCGGTCCGCGATCCAGGCGCTTCTCGTGACCGGGGGAGGCGGGCTGTCGCTCCTCGCCGGCCTCCTCATCCTCGCGAGCCTTGCCGGCACGACCGAGTTCACGGGCATCGTCGCCGCGGGCGAAGAGATCGCGGCGAGCCCGCTGTTCCCCGCGGCGCTCCTTCTTGTGCTCGGCGGGGCGTTCACGAAGTCGGCGCAGGTGCCGTTCCAGTTCTGGCTCGGCAATGCGATGGCGGCGCCGACGCCCGCCTCTGCCTACCTGCACTCGGCGACGATGGTGAAGCTCGGCGTCTACCTCCTCATCGTCCTCGACCCCGCCTTCGGCCATACGGAGCTGTGGCAGACGCTCCTCATCGGATTCGGCGGGGCGACCATGCTCGTCGCCGCGATCCAGGCGTTGCGCGTCGAAAGCTTCAAGGCGGTGCTGGCGCAGACAACCGTCGTCGCGCTCGGCACGCTGACGCTCCTCGTCGGGATCGACGACCCGGTCGCGGCCGTCGCCACCGTCGGCTTCTTCCTCTCCCACGCGCTTTACAAGGCGGCGCTCTTCTTTGTCGCCGGCAATGCCATCCACGCGACCGGCGTGGAGCGGCTGTCTCAGATGCGCGGGCTCTTCCGCGCGCTGCCGCTGACCGCGGTGGCGGCCGTCGTGGCGTCCCTCTCCATGGCGGGGCTCCCACCCTTCATCGGTTTCATCTCCAAGGAGCTGCTGTTCGAGGCAAAGCTCGCGACGGGCGTCACCGTGCTCCTCGTCATCGCGGTTGTGGTCAACGCCATCATGGTGGCCGTGGCGGCCGTGATCGCGCTCCGGCCCTTTTTCGGCCGCGTGCAGGAGCCGGCCACGCTGAGGCACCGCGAGCGGTTCGGCCTCGTCGCGGGGCCGATCATCCTCGCGGGGCTCGGCGCCCTGTTCGGGATCGCCCCGGGGCTCGCGTCGAGCGCGATCCTGTCTGACGCCGCCGCGGCCGCCGCCGGTGGTCCCGTCTACGCGAACCTCAAGCTCTGGCACGGGCTGACGCCGATGCTCGGCCTCTCCGCGCTCGCGATCGGCACCGGCGCGCTTCTCGCCTGGCAGTGGCGCCCGGTGCACGACCGCCTCGCCGCGATCAGGATCCCGGCGGTGATGAACTCCGAGCGGATCGCGGACGGTGCGGGGAACGGCGTCCTCTCGGCGGCGCGCATCCTCACGGGGGCGATGCAGAACGGCTCGCTGCGGCGCTACACGTTGATCCCGATCGCGGCGACGACGGCGCTCCTCGTCTACGCCCTCGCCCGGAGCGGAGTCGCCGTCCCGGCCGAGCTCACCTTCGACCGGCCGTACCTCTTCGGCGTGGCGGCGGTGATCGTGCTCGGCTCGTTGCTCGCCGCCCTGTCGCGCTCCTTCCTTGCGGTGCTGATCGGCGTCGGCCTCGTCGGCTACGCGCTCGGCTTCCTGTTCCTCAAGCAGGGCGCGCCCGACCTCGCCTTCACGCAATTCGCGATCGAGACGATCTTCGTCGTGATCGCGACGGCGATCGTGCTGCGCCTGCCGCACATGGTGCCGGACGCGCGGACGGTCCGCGAGAAGCGGCTCGACGGCGCGCTGTCCGTCGGGTTCGGCGCAGTGGCGGCGCTCGTCCTTCTCGGTGTCATGGCGGCGCCGTTCGACCAGCGGGTGAGCGACTATTTCCGGCTCGCCTCCCTTGCCGAGGCCTACGGGCGGAACGTCGTCAACGTCATCATCGTCGACTTCCGCGCGCTCGACACACTCGGTGAGATCGCCGTCGTCGCCCTCGCCGCCCTCGGCGCGTTCGGGCTGATGCGCGGCCTCCGCGCCAGGACCAGGAGGACGCTGCCATGAGAGGCATTCGCCGAACCGCCACCGCACGTCCGGTTATGCCCTCGCCGATCCTGTCGGCGACCGCAGAGATCCTCGCGCTTCTGATGCTGGTGATTTCCGTCGTGATCCTCCTGCGCGGTCACAACGCGCCCGGCGGCGGATTCATCGGCGGCCTCGTCGCAGCGGCGGCGGCGGTCACCATCGCCTACGCCTTCGGAGCGCGTCGGGCCCGCAGGCTCATGCGCGTCCACCCGATCACCGTTGCGGGCGTCGGCCTCGCGCTGGCGCTGGTCTCGGGGCTGCCGGCGTTCCTCTCCGCAACGCCTTTCCTGACGCATCTCTGGGGCGACGTCCCGACCGAGCTCGGCGTCCTCAAGCTCGGCACCACCTACGTGTTCGATCTCGGGGTCTACCTCGTGGTGGTCGGCTCGGTCGCGGCCTTCTTCTTCATGTTCGAGGAGGGCTGACGATGGAGATCGGGCTTGCGATCGGCTTCGGTGCGATGGTCGCCGCCGGCACCTACATGCTCCTCGCCCGGCACCTCCTCCGGATGGTGCTCGGCCTCTCGCTGATCGCCGTCGCGGTCAACCTGCTGCTCTTCATCGCCGGCGGGATCGGGTCGGAGGCGCCGCCGCTCGTCGCATCAGGGGCGGACTTCGCGGCGCCCGGCACGGCGAACCCGCTGCCGCAGGCGCTCGTCCTCACCGCCGTGGTGATCGGCTTCGCGCTCCTCGCCTTCGCGCTCGTCCTCGCCTACCGCGCCCACATTGCACTCGGGACGGTGGACACCGACGCGATGCGGGTCGCGGAACCGCCCAGGGAGGGTGCGGAGTGAGCGCGGATCTCCTCGTCGTCCTCCCCGTCCTGATCCCGCTCGCGGCTGCGACGCTGACCGCGATCACCTGGGGCGCGACGCGCTTCCAGGCGGCGATCACGGTCCTCTCGGCGGCGGCGTCCCTTGCCGTCGTCCCGTTCCTTGTGGCGGCCGTGGCGGACGGGACGATCCTCGTCACCCGTTTCGGCGACTGGGCGAGCCCGTTCGGCATCGCCTTCGCGGCCGACCGGCTCGCCGCCGCGATGGTCGCCGTGACCGCGCTCCTCGGCCTCGCCGTCGCCGTCTACGCGCTCGCGGACACGCGGCGACTCGCGGCGCTGTCGGGGTTCTATCCGCTCTACAACGGCCTTCTCACCGGCGTGACCGGCGCGTTCCTGACGGCGGACCTCTTCAATCTCTACGTCTGGTTCGAGGTGATGCTGATCTCCTCGTTCGGCCTCCTCGTCCTCAACAAGACGGCTGAGCAACTCGACGCAGGCGTGAAGTACCTCGCCCTCAACATGCTGGGGACGCTCCTCTTCCTCGCCGCGATCGCACTCCTCTACAACGCGAGCGGCACGCTCAACCTCGCCGACATGGCGCTCACCCTGCGCGAGGCGCCGGAGAGCTCGGTGGAGACGGCGGCGGCGTGGCTCCTCCTCCTCGCGTTCCTCATGAAGGCGGGCGCGTTTCCGCTGTTCGCCTGGCTGCCGGCCTCCTACCACGCGAGCTCCATCGCGGTGATGGCGATCTTCGCGGGCCTCCTCACCAAGGTCGGCGTCTACGCGGCGATGCGGGTCTTCACGCTGGTGCTGCCGCTCGAGGGGACGGCGATGCAGACCGTCCTCGTCGTGGTCGCTGCGCTCACCATGGTGACGGGGGTCCTCGGCGCGGCAGTGCAGTGGGACGTGCGGCGGATCCTGTCGTTTCACATCATCAGCCAGATCGGCTACATGCTGCTCGGCCTTGCGCTGTTCACGCCATACGCCATCGCCGCCGCCGTCTTCTACGTGGTGCACCATATCATCGTGAAGGCGAACCTCTTCCTCCTCGCCGGCACCATCGCCCGGGCGGGCGGGCACTACGACATCCGCGAGAGCGGCGGCCTCCTCAAGCTGACGCCGCTGATCGCGACCCTCTTCCTCGTGCCCGCGCTGTCGCTCGGCGGCATCCCGCCGCTCTCCGGCTTCTGGGCGAAGCTGATGGTGGTCGATGCGGGGCTCGAGGTGGAGGCCTGGATCGTCACGGGCACGGCGCTCGCCGTCGGCCTGCTGACGCTCTTCTCCATGGGGAAGATCTGGGCCTACGCATTCTGGCGGGCGCCGCGGGAGGGTGTCGTGCGGCGTCCGATCGGCTGGCGTCGCCTCGGCCCGATCGCCGGGCTCGCCGCCGTGACTGTCTTCATCGGCCTCAACGCCGAGCCGCTGGTCGCCTTCGCCATCGGCGCGGCAGAGCAGCTCGTCGACCCGTCCGATTACATCGCCGCGCTTCTTCCCGGCCCGGCGAGCACCGTCGCGGAGGTCACGCCGTGAGGATCATCGCCTACGTCCGCTTCTTCTCCATCTTTCTCGTCGAGCTCGTCCTCTCCTCCGTCGCGGTGGCGCGGGCAATCATCCTCAACGACCGCTCCATGCGCTCCGCTGTCGTCGCCGTGCCGCTCGACCTCGAGAGCCGGAGGGATGCGGCGCTCGTCGCGAACGCCGTCACGCTGACGCCAGGCACCACCTCGCTCCACCTCTCGGACGACGGCCGCTCCCTCTTCGTCCACGTCATGGACTGGAAGGGTGACGCCGAGACCGCCGACGCCATCAAGTCGCGCTTCGAGCGCGTGCTGAAGGAGGCCTGATGCCCGTCACCGAGCTCATCGACATCGCCCTTGTTCTCGGCGCGGCCGTCGCCGTCCTCCTCGGCGCGGTCCGCGCGGTGATGGGCCCCGGCATGGTGGACCGGGTGATCGCGCTCGACATGCTGACGGTGGCCGGCGTCGCCGTCGCGGCGCTCGCAGCGCGGGTGACGGGCGCGCCGGCGTTTCTCGATGTGGCGCTCGGGATCGCGCTCCTCGGCTTCATCGCGACCATCGCCTTCGCGCGGATGGTGGAGCGGTTGCCGCCGGACGGGGGCGACGAGGAGGGGAGCGTCCCATGATCGAGGTCCTGTCGTACGTGCTGAAGGCGGGTGGCGTCGCGTTCCTCCTCGTCGCGGCGGTCGGCGTCCTGCGCCTGCCGGATGCGTTCACGCGCATGCACGCCGCGACGAAAGCGGGGACGCTCGGCGCGGGGCTCGTCGTCCTCGGCTCGGCGCTCGCTCTGCAGGGGGCGGTGACGATCGCAACGGCGCTCGCGACCCTCTTCATTCTCCTCCTCACCGTGCCGCTCGCCTCCCACCTTCTCGGCCGGGCGGCCTACGTCAGCGGCGCACCGTTCTGGGGCGGCACGGAGGGCGATGCGCTCGAGGGAACGCTCCCGCGCGGCCCGCAGGATAACGCCGATGCGACCGGCGGCGTGCCGGAGCCGCTCGCCATCGGGCGGGTCGTCGTCGCGCCGACGTACGAGAGCGCCTGCGCCGCGACGACGGCGGCGTTTGCCATCGCTCGGCCGCTCGGGCTGCCGGTGAAGACCGTCGGCATCATCGACCCCGCGTTCCTCACCCACTCCGCGGCCGACGCGCGGGCGGCGCGGCAGCGCCTTCAGGCAACGCTGATGCGCGCCGCCGCGGTCGGGCCGACGGGTGACGCGGTCGAGGTCTGCGAGGAGGCGCCGCTGTCGGCGCTCCGGCGCATGGTCCGCCCGGGCGACCTCGTCGTCCTTCCGGGGTTCGGCTGGTACAACCACGGGGTCGGCCGGGAGCCGGACGGGATGTCGGGACGTGGCGAGGCGCTGATGCCGCTCGCCCGCGGGCTCGACGTCCCGGTTCTCCTCGCTGGACCGCCGGGCGGCACGGTGGAGCGGGTCACGGTGGTGGACGACGGGAGCGAGGCGATCGTCCGCGCGGTCGCGACCATCACCCGCCGCGGCCTCTTCGACGGGGCGCGGATCGTCGTCGCCTGGGGTGCAGCGGTTGAGCCGAGCCGGGAGCGGCGTGCGCTCCTTTGCAGCGCCGGCGCCGGCCGCGACGTCACCTTCTCGACTGCCAAATCCGGTACCGGCGCCGTGCACGACCCCGGCGAGGTGGTCGTATCGACGACCACCTTCAGCGGGCGCGCCGACTGGTACGGCCTCGACTGGCACGACAGGGTGGCACCCGGCTGGCGCGGGCACCTTCTCCTCGTCTGAGCCTCGTACGGGCGGCGGGGCCGCTGCGGCCCCGCGCGTCCTACCTAGCGCTCGGCGTCCATCCTGTGCAGCTTCTCGACCCGGCGGCGGAAGTCCTCGTTCGTCGAGAATTCGGCCTTGAGGTAGGCCTCGACGAGGTCGAGCGCGAGCCAGGGGCCGACGATCTGGGCGCCGATGCACATGACGTTCACGTCGTCATGCTCGACCGACTGGTGGGCCGAGTGGACGTCGTGGCAGACGGCGGCGCGGATGCCCTTCACCTTGTTCGCCGCGATGGAGGCGCCGACGCCGGTGCCGCAGACGAGGAGCCCCCGGTCGGCGCTGCCGGCCGTCACGGCGCCCGTCACCTTCTGGGCGATGTCGGGGAAGTCGACCGGCTTGTCGTCGTAGCTGCCGACGTCCTCCACGGTGTGGCCGAGGCTGCGGATGTGCTCCATGACCGTGGCCTTGAGCGGGAACCCGGCATGATCCGAACCGACGACGATGCGCATGTGTGACCTCTTGTTGTTCAGCGGAGCATCTTCGGGAGCCAAAGGACGAGATCGCTCCAGAAGGTGATGATGGCGAGCGTGAGCACGAGCGGCACGTAGAAGGGGACGAGCGCCCGCAGGAGCTGCTTCAGCGAGATTTCGGCAATCTGGGAGACGAGGAAGAGCGACAGCCCCATCGGCGGCGTGAGCAGCCCCAGCATGAGGTTGAAGATCACGACGATGCCGAGGTGCACCGGGTCGATCCCCGCCATCACCAGCGGCGGCGCGATCACCGGCACGACGAGGAGCGTCGCCGTCGTCGAGTCGAGGAACATGCCGGCGATGAAGAAGATCAGGTTGGCGATGAGGAGGAGCACCACCGGATCGGACGAGATCGTCAGGATGAAGCGGGAGAAGTCCTGCGGGATCTGCTCGACCGCGAGGATCCAGCCGAACAGCGACGCGGCGGCGACGATGATGAGGATCGCGCTCGTCGCCCGCAGCGTCAGGAGCATCGCGTTCCAGAGGTGGGACACGGTGAGCTCGCGGTAGACGACGCCGCTGACGAAGAGGACATAGACCGCGGTGACGGCGGCAGCCTCCGTCGGTGTGAAGATGCCGGCCATCATCCCCGCGATCATCAGGACCGGCGCGAGGAGGGCGGGGAGGGCGGGGACGAAGGTGGTCCAGATCTCGCGCCCGGTCGGCCAGCGCTCGGCGCGCGGCATGGCGCGGACGAGGGAGAGGACCGCGGCGGTAGCCATCAGGAGGGCGACGCAGATCAGCGCCGGCACGATGCCCGCGATGAGGAGCTGGATGATCGAGACGCTGGTGACGGAGCCGTAGACGATCAGCGGGATCGACGGCGGGAAGATCGGGCCGACGACGGCGGACGCGGCGGTGACGGCGGCGGAGAACGGCGCCGAGAAGCCGCGGGCGCGCATCGCCTGGATCTCGACCCGGCCGAGCCCGCCGACGTCGGCGAGCGCCGCGCCGGACATGCCGGAGAAGATGAGGCTCGAGAAGATGTTCACCTGCGCCAGCCCGCCCGGCACCCGGCCGACGAGCGTGTCGGCGAAGCGGAAGATCCGGTCGGTGACGCCGGCAAGGTTCATGAGGTTGCCGACGAAGATGAAGATCGGCACCGCGACCAGGGGAAAGCTGTCGAGCGCGTAGGTGATGCGCTGGGCGAGGAGCCCCATCGGCAGCCCCTCGATGAGGACGTAGGCGACGGCCGGCAGGAGGATCGCGTAGACGACCGGGAAGCCGAGCATGAACAGCGCCAGGAAGGCGACGATGATCACGAGTCCCATGGTCAGAGACTGACGCTGGACTGCTTCTGCGGCGGCCTGCGCAGATGGACGATGTGCACCACCGCCGCCCCCGCGAAGCCGACGAAGGTCGCGCCGAGAAAGATCCAGAACGGGATCTTCAGGGTCGGCGTGGTGTTCCTGAGGTTGGCCGAGATGTTGGTGGCGACCACCCAGGCGATCAGCACGCACACCGCGACGGCCGAGACCGAGATGAGGAGGTTGAGACCGCGGCGGATTGCGTTCGGCAGCGCCTCCTTGATCTCGCCCATGACGATATTCTCGCCGTTCTCCACGACGAGCGGGTAGGCGACGAAGACGGTGCAGATCAGGAGGAAGCGCGTCAGCTCCTCGGCGCCGATGATCGGCGCGTTGAAGACGTAGCGCATGACGATCTGGATGAAGGGCACCGCGACGAGGCAGCCCAGCATCAGGACGCAGACGACTTCGAGGCTTTTCTTGATCATGTCCTCTCCTCCCGCCGTGCCGGGGCGGGACGAGCCCGCCCGAGCCGGATCCGCGGTCCCCGAGCGGGACAGGCCCGCCGGGGTGCCGATTCTGCCGTGCCGGGGCGGGACACGCCCGCCCCGGCAACCGGCCTCACTCCACGGCCATGATCTGGTCGATGTACGGCGTGAAGTTCGGGAAGTCGGCGTTGATCTGGGCGAGGACCTTCGTGCGGAAGGCGTCGATGTCGAGGCCGTTGTCGGCGGTGATGAAGGTCATGCCGTGGCCCTTGAGCTCCTCGACGAGCTGAGCCTCGGACTCCTGCGCCCACTGCAGCGATTCCTCGGCCTTCGTGTCGAGCACCTCGGTGATGGCGGCGCGCTGCTCCTCGGTCAGCCCCTGCCAGGCCTCCTCGTTGACGAACACGGCGAGGACCGACTGCATGTGGCCGGTCATCGCGACGTGGTCCTGCACCTCGTAGAGCTTGTTCGCCGAGATCATCGTCAGCGGGTTCTCCTGCCCGACGACGAGCCCCGTCATCAGCGCGGTCGGCAGCTCGGAGACCTCGACGGGGGTGGGCGTCGCCCCGAAGCCCTTGACCATCGAGATCCAGAGGTCGAGCGGCACGGCGCGGAACGGCTTCCCCGCCATGTCGTCCGGCGACTTGATCGGGAAGTTGGACGAGATCTGCCGCGCGCCGCGATAGATGCGCCCGACGACGCGGACGCCGCCTTCCGCGACGAGCTTCTCGTTGAGCTCGATCAGCGCGGGCGACGTCGCGGGATCCGTCGCCGCAAGCGCCTGCGCCCCGTCGCGGTAGATGAACGGCGCGTTGAAGACCGCCATCTCGGGCACGATCCGCGCCAGGGAGGCGAAGTCGTGGTGGCCCATCTGGATGGTGCCCATGCGGATGCCGTCCACCATCTCGGCGACGTTGCCGAGCTGGCTCGCCGGGAACACCTGGACGGTCACCTCGCCATTCGTCGCTGTCTCGATGCCGGCGGCCGCCTCGTCGGCGTAGCGGGTCTGGATGTCGCCCTCCGCGCCGACGTGGGCGTAGCGCAGTTCCGTCTGCGCCAGCGCCGGCAGCGCCGTGACGGCCATCATCGCGCCGATCAGCACGGTCTTCGGGTTCAGCCTCAACATGGTAACCTCCCTTATCTGTTTGTGGTCCTACCTGGTGGTCCGTCGGTAGGTATCGATCAGGCTCCTGCGCCTGAGTTCGTCGCCGATCGCGAAGTGTTCGCGGAGCTTGCGGTCGGCCTCGTCGGCGTCCTTGCCGACGATCGCGAGGAACACCTCACGGTGCGCCTCGACGAGGTCTCCGATGATCTCGCGGGACTTGTAGGTCGTGCGGCGCCGTTCGACGTGGCTCTGCTGGAGGAGCGTGCCGAGCGCACCGTAGAGCGTCATGAGCGACCGGCTGTGACTGGCCGCCACGATCGCCTGGTGGAACATGAAGTCGGCGTGGCCGCCGGCGTCGGGATCGTCGAGCGTCACCATCAGGACCTCGAGCCAGCGCTGGATGGCGGCGAGGTCGCTGTCCTCGGCGCGCACGCAGGCGAGGCGGATGGCCTGGCATTCGATGGCGATCCGCGCCTGCATCACGTCGCTGAGCACGTCCGGCGCCTGCGACAGGCAGAAGGTGAAGAAGTCCGTCAGGACGGCGAAGTCGGGCTTGGCGATGTAGGTGCCGCTGCCCTGACGGCTCCTGAGGACGCCGAGCATCGTGAGGGAGCGCATGACCTCGCGCAGGAGGGGCCGGCCGACGCCGAGGCTTTGCGCCAGCTCGCGCTCGGGCGGGACCCGGTCGCCGATCCTCAGCGCCCCGCTGGCAATTTGGCCGCGGAAGTAGCCGATGATCCGGTCCGAAGGCGCCGCAACGCCTGCTCCGGCGAGAGGGAACATAATGGTCTGACCAATCCGCCATGCGATCGTTGCGCAAGCATCACCTGCGGTAACGCTGGATGCAAGTCTTTCCGGTATTGGTCTGACCAATTAGATCCGCCGCTGACATCGGTTCGTGGCCGCTGCCTGGTCGCTCGACGCTGGCGCGCCGTCCCGCGCCGGGCGGCGGTCGGTCCTTCGATCCGCGGCTTGTCCAGCGCTGCGGCCGCCGCTGGCGACCTCTCGTGCGTGGCTCTCGCCTCATTGCCGGCCGAGATGGCGCTGCTGCGTGCGGTCGCTACCACTCCGCCGTGACGGGAGTGCCGCGCATGATCTCGTCGAGGCGGCGTCGTGTGGCGGGCGTGACGCCGTCGGGGAGGGCGTCCAACGGGGCGAGGATCGCCGCGGCGATCTCTCCAGCCTGCGGGCGCAACGCGCCGGGGTCGATCGCCGGGTGGTCGAGCGCGACGAAGACGGCGACATGGTCACGCCCGGCGAGGACGCGGTTGAAGAAAAGGCCGTGCAGGCGGGGCACGACGTCGACGCGCACCCCCGTCTCCTCCAGGACCTCGCGGCGGGCGGCTTCGGCGGCCGTCTCGCCCGGGTCGACGCCGCCGCCGGGAGCGTGCCAGCCGCCCGTGTAGGTGTGGCGAACGAGGAGCAACCGGCGTTCAACGTCGACCACGATGCAGCGCACGCCGAGGGACACGCGCGGCTTCACGATGCCGCCGAGCCGCCAGGCGAGCCGCCCGCTCCAGTCAGTCACGTCCCGGCCTCGGCCGATCGCCGCAGCGGGGGCAGCGAGCTTCGATAGCCCGGAAGGGGTGTGGCGCGCGGTGTCGAGCCAGGCCGGAAGCGGCGGTGGACCCCGCCGCGAGCACGACATGGGGGAGGGGTTGCATCCCGTCGCGAAGGCCGCGATGAGGGGCCGTCCCGCCCCTCCGCCCCGACCGCCGCGCATTGGCCAGCGAGGCCGCCCGCCACAAGGATCCTTCGTGAACCGGTTCCGCCTGGCGCATCTTTCCGATCCCCATCTCGGCCCGGTGCCGACGCCCTCGCTCGCGGCGCTCCTGTCGAAGCGGGCCTTCGGCTACGCCAACTGGCTGCGGGCGCGGCGGCGCGCGCTTGGGGCCGGCGTCCTCGAGGCCCTGACGGACGACATCGCCCGCCACGCCCCGGACCACGTGGCGGTGACGGGCGACCTCGTCAACATCGCACTCGACGAGGAGTTCGACGCTGCCGCCCGCTGGCTCGGCACGCTCGGCGCTCCGGAGGACGTGACGGTCGTTCCGGGCAACCATGATGCCTATGTGCCCGGCGGCGCGGCGCGCGCTCTCGCGGCCTATGCGCCGTTCATGACGTCGGACGGGGGAGGGGGGCTGCCGCTCGTGCGCCGGCGCGGGCCGGTCGCGATCCTCGGCGTCTCCACCGCGGTCGCGACGCCCCCCCTTTTCGCCACCGGCCGCGTCGGGCCGGCGCAGCGGAACGCGCTCCAGGCGGCGCTCGACCGGCACGACGATGCGGTGAAGGTGGTGCTCATCCACCACCCGCCGGACGCGGTGCTGTCGCCGGGCCGGCGCCGGCTTGTCGATCATGCCGAGGTGCAGGAGGTGCTGGCGGGCGGCTGCGCGGACATCGTCCTCCATGGCCACAATCACCGGGCCCAGCTCACCTTCATCACGACACCGCGTGGCGAGGCGCCGGTCATCGGCGTGCCGTCCGCTTCGTCGGACGGGTCGCACCACCCGCTCGCCTCCTATGCTCTCGTCGATGTGATGGACGGGGCTGTCCGCATCACCCGCCGCGGGCTGCAGCGGCGGGACGGCCCGGTTCGCACACTGGAGACGGTGGAGCTTCCGCTCCCGCGGCGCTGACGGCGGGGGATCGGCCGTCAGGCGCGGTAGTGCTGCACCTTGGTGGCGCGCAGGCCGGCGAGGCCATGCCGGTCGATCAGGGCATTCCAGTTGAGGAACTCCTCGATCGTGAGGGTGTAGCGGTCGCACGCCTCGTCGATGGAGAGGAGACCGCCGCGAACCGCGGCGACGACCTCGGCCTTCCGCCGGATGACCCAGCGCTTCGTGTCCGGCGGCGGCAGGTCCGCCAGCGTCAGCGGCGTGCCGTCGGGGCCGATCACGTAGCGGTAGCGGGGTTGTGGATATTCGCTCATTCGGGCACTCGGGTACGCAACGAACTGATAGGCTCGATAAAGGGTCACCGCGCTTAAGGCTCTCCTAATACGAGCGGCGGAGGCCCATCCGTTGAGTTCGGGACGGTTTGCCCTTAGCTAACGCATTGGAACGGATGCGTGGCCATAGCGCGATGACGACCAACAGTCTCGACCTTCCCGGCGACCCGGGCGACCACCGCGTGGTGGTCGCGATGTCCGGTGGCGTCGATTCGTCCGTCGTCGCCGGCCTCCTCGCCCGCGAGGGATTCGACGTTGTCGGCATGACGCTGCAGCTCTACGACCACGGCGCCGCCGTTGGGAAGAAGGGCGCCTGCTGCGCCGGCAGCGACATCCACGACGCCCGCCTCGTCGCCGAGCACCTCGGCATTCCGCACTACGTGCTCGACTACGAGGCGCGCTTCCAAGAGGGCGTCATCGAGGCGTTCGCGGATGCCTACGCCCGCGGCGAGACGCCGGTGCCATGCGTCGCCTGCAATCAGACGGTGAAGTTCACCGATCTCCTCGCCGCCGCCCGCCAGCTCGGCGCCTCCGCCCTCGCGACCGGACACTACGTGGCGAGCCGCCTGGAGCGTGGTCGCCGCCGCCTGTTCCGCCCGGCTGACGACAAGCGCGACCAGAGCTATTTCCTGTTCGCCACCACTGCGGACCAGTTGGACTATGTCCGTTTCCCGCTGGGGGCGATGACGAAGCCCGAGGTCCGTGCGCTTGCCGCCGAGATGGCGCTCCCAGTTGCGGAAAAGGCCGACAGCCAGGACATCTGCTTCGTGCCGGACGGACGCTACGCGAAGGTGGTCGCGGCGATGCGGCCCGACGCCTCGCGCGCCGGTGAGATCGTGCACCTCGACGGCCGCGTTCTTGGCCGGCATGAGGGAGTCATCCACTACACCGTCGGCCAGCGACGCGGGCTCAACATCGCGCTCGGCGAGCCGCTCTTCGTGGTGCGGATCGAGGCGGAGGCGAACCGCGTCGTGGTTGGCCCGCGCGAGGCGCTGCGGACGACGGTGCTGACGCTGAAGGACGTGAACTGGCTCGGCGACCCGCTGGCGGCGGGTTCCGAGCGGGCGATCTACGCCCGGGTCCGGTCGACCCGCGCGCCCCAGCCGGGTGTCGTCACGCGGACGGCGGCGGGGACCACCGTTGCCCTCGCCGACGGGGAGGAAGGGGTCGCACCGGGGCAGGCCTGCGTCCTCTACAGTGCCGAGGGGCCCGGCGCCGAGGTGCTCGGAGGCGGCTTCATCGCCCGCGCGACGCTCGCCACCGCGACGGACACCGTCGCCGCCGCCTGAGTGCATCGCCCCGGCGGCGGTCGGGGAGGGTGCACCCGCGGCGGGCGTGGTGTAGGCGTTCGCGGGTCCCGGTGCGCGTTCTGCCGAGAATGCCCGTTGCCCTGATCCGAGAGTGCCTGCATGACCACCCCGCAGAAGACCCGCGCCGTCGAGGGCGCCGACGTGAAGTCCGCCTACGCACGCTGGGCGCCGGTGTATGAGTTCATCGCGACGCCGACGGTCCCCGCGCGAAAGATCGCCGCGAAGCGCGTCAACGCCATCGGCGGGCGCTTCCTTGAGGCTGGGGTCGGCTCGGGCTCGGCGCTGCCGCTCTACGGCCCGAATGTGTCGCTCGTCGGCGTCGACCTCTCGCACGACATGCTGAAGATCGCGCGGGAGCGGGTGGCGAAAGGTCTCACCAACGTCGAGGCGATCGTCGAGATGGACCTGATGCGCCTCGCGTTTCCGGATGCGAGCTTCGACGGCGTCGTCTGCATGTTCACGATCACCGCTGTTCCGGATGCGGCGCAGGTCATGCGTGAGTTCGCTCGAGTGACGCGTCCGGGCGGGACGGTGATGATCGCAAGCCACTTCGAGGCGCGTCGCGGACCCTGGGCGGTGACGGACCGCATTCTCACCCCGTTTGCGAAGCGCCTCGGCTGGAATCCGTCGATGCCGATCGCCCCGGTGATGTCCACACCCGGGCTGACGCTGGAGGCGGAGGAGGCCCTGCCGCCAGCGGGCCTGATCACGCTTCTCGTTTTCCGTCGAACCAAATAACGGTCAGGTTGTTATTTTATAGCACATTGATCGCCTACGTAGAAGCACGATAGGCATGGGATCCGTCTAGGAAGAGGATCCTACAATGTGTTCATTATGTGAAACCCAGAAGGCAGATCTCGTGCAGGCGCTCGAAGCCGGCAGCGCGCGCGTAGACCAGTCTTCTGAACGGTGGTGGGTGAACGACCAAACTCCCGATAATCCTTATGGCAAAAGTGAGGACTACGAAGCTTACCTCGACTACCTCGGCGCGCTGAACCGGAGCCTAACACCGGAGATTGCTGCCGAGCCGCTGCGGATCAACGTCAGCGAGCTGAGCAATCATCCCGACTACCAGGAGGCAGCGATTGGCGCGCTGCAGACCTGGGCCTCGACCACACCCTTCGAGTTCATCATCGTCGACGACGCGCCGTACGATCCGGCCACGGACTGGATTCAGGTCGTCAGCCCCGAGCTCGGCGAACCGAGCGACGGCAGCGCGTTCTCGGCCAACCGCTACGTCAGCATCGGCCAGCGCTTCCACGACACAGAGCCGAACCTGACCGACATCGGCGGTTATGTGTTCGACTCGTACATCCACGAGTTCGGCCATGAGTTCGGCCTGAACCACCCGGGCCTGTACAATTACAGCGGGCCGGGCGGCGTTCAGATCAACTATCTCAACAACGCTACGTGGATCTACGATCGCCAGCAGTACAGCGTAATGTCGTACTTCGACGGCATCGACGTTGGCGAGGAGACCCGCTGGTCGGCGTCGACGCCGCTGATCGCCGACATCGAGGCGGTCATTCGGCGCTTCTTCTCGACCGTCGACGAGAATGGCGTCAGGACCTACGAGACGATCGAGCTCAACACCGGCGATGACGTCTACGGCTTCGGCAGCGACAAGTACGGCTACGAGCTGACCGCGACGGGCATGCAGCGCGACATCGGCTTTGTCATCCACGACACGGGCGGCGAGGACACGATCGACTTCTCCGGCTCCGAGACGGGCACGATCCTCGACCTCCGCGCCGGGTTCTTCTCGAGCGTGAACGGGCACAGCAACAACGTCTCGATCTTCGCCGGTCACAACGCCGACGGCTCGAGCTACATCATCGAGAACGGCATCGGCAGCGACTACCACGACATCCTGATCGGCAATGCCGGTGCCAACGTGCTCGACGGGCGCGGCGGTGACGATCGGATGGCGGGCAAGGGCGGCGACGACATCTACTTCGTCGATTCGGCCGATGACATCGTCCGCGAGCGGGCCAACGACGGCTTCGACACCGTCGTGATCCTGACGCCCGGGCTCGTGTTTGATCGCATCCGAAACGTCGAGCGGATCATCTACGCCGACGAGTCCAGCCTGACGGCGTGGGCCGACACCGCCTCGGATGCGGCGGAATCGGACGCGGCAGGCGACATCGCGGCAATGGCGGTCCTCGTCGGCGACGACACCAGCGAGACGCTCGACGGCGGTTCGGGTGACGACACCATCTTCGCGGGCGGCGGCGACGACCTCGTCATCGGCGGACGCGACTCGCTCGCAAGCCGCGACATCAACAACACGATCGCCGTCGAGGACCTCGAGGATCAGACCGAGAGCGACGACGGCGACGACGCGCTCTATGGCGGTGCCGGCAACGACGCGATGTTCGGCGGCCAGGGCGACGACACCCTCAACGGCGGCTCGGGCGACGACACGCTGAGCGGCCAGGCGGGCGTCGACGTGTTCCGCGGCGGCGCGGGCGTCGACACGGTCGACTTCAGCTACGAGAGCCCGTTCCAGCTCCTCGTGAACCTTGAGCTCAACGAGGCGAACGGCGGCACCGCGTCGGGCGACACGTTCTACTCGATCGAGAACCTCATCGGCTCCGACGACCGCATCGACCGCTTCGTCGGCACGGACGACGCAAACCACTTCTGGGGTCGGGGCGGCGGTGACTACTTCACCGGCGGCGGCGGCGACGACGTGCTCGACGGCGGCGCGGACGGCGACATCCTCTACGGCCAGCGTGGCAACGACACCATCATCGGCGGCTCCGGCCAGGACTACCTGAGCGGCGGCTCCGGCAACGACACGGTCGTCTACGCCGGCAGCTCCGAAGGCGTCACCATCGATCTCTACAACGAGACGGCGATCGGCGGGGATGGCGACGGCCCGGTGCAGATTGTCGGCCGCGGCGCGACCATCCGGCACGACTTCGTGGTCGGCTTCGAGAACGTCGTCGGCTCGTCGCAGGATGACAACATCATCGGCAACGACCTCGGCAACGCGCTGTACGGCGGCCGTGGCAACGACACGCTGACCGGTCGTGGCGGCGAGGACAGCCTCTACGGCGGCGCCGGCAGCGATACCGCCGACTACAGCGACTCGGAGGAGGGTCTGATCCTGAAGCTCGCTCGCGGCGGCTCGAACGGGGACACCTACTCCTCGATCGAGAACCTCGCCGGCACCGGCAGCAACGACCGCATCGTCGGCGACGACGGTGCCAACGTTCTCACCGGCCAGGGTGGCGACGACCGGCTTTTCGGCGGCAACGGCGACGACGAGCTCCTCGGCGACTATGCCTACGTCGGCGAAGCCCCGCCGCGCCCCGGCCTCGGGACCGGCTATGCGACGCTCGGTGCCGACGCGACCAACAACTCAATCGCCACGGCCTTCGACATCTCCAACAACTTCTCGCTGACCGAAGACCCGGACATCTTCGATTCGACAAGCGTCCTGCACACGACGGTGAATGCCACCGGCAACGGGCAGGGCGGCTACTACAGCATCGGCCTCGCCGAGGGGACGCTGATCACGGTCGACAGCGACGGGATCGCCGATCCCAACGTGCACGACAGCTGGGTGCGCCTTCTCGACGAGGATGGCGACATCGTCGCGCAGAACGACGACGGCGGCGGCGACCCGGGCTCGACCTCCAACCGCGATTCCAGCCTCGTCTACGTCGTGGAGGAGACCGGGACCTACTACATCCTCGAGGGCAGCTGGTCGCCCGACGCGCCGGGCAGCGGCTGGCTCGAAGCGGTGCCGGAGGGCTCCACTTACGAGCTCAACGTCTCCGTGGAGTTCCCGCCGGAGCCGGCGACGCCGGGCACGGCTGGGTCCGACGCGCTGTTCGGCGGCGCGGGCGCCGACCTCCTCGACGGTGGCCTCGGCTTCGACAGGCTGTTCGGCGGCGAGGGCGAGGACGCCTTCCGCTTCTCGACCGAACTCGGCGGCGGCAACAGGGATATCGTCTCCGACTTCGTTGTCGGTGAGGACACCATCCTTCTCGACAACCTCATCTTCGAGGACGTCGGTGCGGACGGCGCACTGGCCGTCACCGCCTTCTATGCGAGCGCCAGCGGTGCGGCCCACGACAGCAACGACCGCATCGTCTACAACCGCGAGAGCGGCTGGCTCCTCTACGATGCGGACGGCAATGGCGACGGCGGGGCGACCCGTTTCGCGCGGCTCAGCGCGGATCTCGACCTCTCCGCCTCCGACTTCGCAATCGTCTGAGGTTCGTCACCGGCGGCATTGCCCGCCACTGATCAAGGGCAGGGCGCTCTCGCGCCCTGCCCATGCTTCCGGCAGACTCTCGAACTCACCGGCGCGTCCGGTGAGTTCGCGACGCTGCAGAGCGTATCGCTTCAGGCGACCTGCCGCGCCGCGCCGGCTGCCCTTCGCTCGCCGGCGCAGCGCCCATGCGCCTCAGGTGCCGCGAACGCGGCCGGCAGCCGCGCGTTGACGGCAAGAGGCGATCGAAGGAGATCATCGATGACCGATTTTTCCCGCCGGACGACGCTCGTCCTCGCCGGCCTCGCCGCACTTTTCCTGGGCGGCCCTGCGATTGCGCAAGATGGCGCGGTCTGCGGGACCGTCACCTACGAGGGCGGCGCCGCCATTCCGGAAGGGCGCCTCCGCATCACGCTCGAGGCCACCGCGGGGGCGGACCGCGGCAAGCGTCCCGCCGCGACGGCCGAGAGTGACGGGTCCACGCGCGAGATCCCGTTCACCATCACGGCACCGTCGGGTGCCGGGGGGACGCTCGTCGCCCGCCTCGAGCGGGCCGACGGCTGGCTCCTCGCCCGCGGCGCGGCTCCGCTCGAGGACGGGGCGCCGGTGACGATCACGCTCAACACGGTGATGTACTGATGTGTACGCCGATGCGGACCGCCGCCGGCGCGGCCGCTCACCCGCACCAACCGGCACAATGGCGGCCGCCGCGCGACGGCGGAGTTGAAATCGCCGACCGGTCATCGTAAATGGCGTCGGCTCGGCGGCTTCGGGGGGACACGCCTCCGCTGGGCCAGCCGTTCCATCGCGCAAAGCCTGGCCGGTGGGCGAACGGGGCGGAGTAGCTCAGTTGGTTAGAGCAGCGGAATCATAATCCGCGTGTCGCCGGTTCGAGTCCGGCCTCCGCTACCAATCTTTTCAAGAGGTTAGATCGACTGCCCGCCCTGCCGATCCCCGCCATGTCGCTGCGAACCAACCAATAACCAACCACCTGCCGATTTTGAGGAGCCGTGATGACGGACGAGGATGCGACCTCCACGCCGCGCAAGTCCGATGCGGACCAGGTGCCGCTCGTGAACCGGGACGCGCCGATCCTCATGTTCGACGCGGTCGAGACGTTCGGGCCGGCCGATGGCGGCGCCAACATGACGCTGGTCGCGCTCCGGCACGTCTACGACGGCGGCACCGTGCAGAAGGAGCGCGTGGTCGTCGCATACCTGCGGATGGGCCCGGGCGGCTTCGCGAGCCTTCAGGAGGCGGTGCGGCAGATCCCGCTCCTCGCCGCGCCGCCGGCGACATCGACCGCGAACTGATCGGCCCGCGCGTCCATCATTGTGACAGACGATATTCGCGGGTCTGAACCGCGAACGGCCGTCCAGGCGATCCGCCACGTTCGCGCTCCGGACCCACGATATTCGCCGCGGAACAGGAGGGGGCCGTGCCGAGCCTCAGGAGCCTCAGGATCGCCGCCAGGCCGGACCGCGCCCCATCCGCCGTCCGATGCCGGCCGTGCCGCTCTGCGGGCCTCAGGAGACCGCGTCGAGCAGCGCGAGCACCTTCGCCTCCATCTCGTTCATCGTCGCGACCAGTCGGCGCTCTGCATGGCCCAGGCCGCGCTCGACCGCCGCGAGGTCGCGCCGCACGCCGGCGAGGTCCAGACGCGCTGCCGCCGCGTCCTGCCGAAGCCCGGCGAGCGTCGCCGTCCGCTCGCGGTAGCGGACCTCGAGGCGGGCAAGGCGCGTGTCGAGGTCGGCAAGGCGCGCCATCACACCAGGGCCTCGCGGCAGGCGTCGCGGTGCAGCGTACACAGGCGCCAGTCCGTGTCGGCGGTCTGCACGACGCGCTTGCGGCACACCATGCAGTCTCGCTCGCGCTTCGGCTTCTCGGTGAACTCCGGCAACTCGCCGGCCTGCACCTGCGCGAGCGTCATCCCGAACTTCTTGCGCGGCCAGGCCGCCACGGTGTCGCGCTCGACGCCGAGCTCCTCCGCGACGTCCTCGAGCACCTCGCCCTCCGCGATCCGCCGGAGCGCGTCATGGATGATGGCGGGCGCGACGCGGCGAACCTCCTGAGCCGGCAGGCCGCGCAGACGGCGGACGCCGCCGCGCCTCTTGACCTCGTGCAGGACGGTCATCTCCGCGACCCCGAGCATCTCGGCCGCCTCGCGGACCGACAGGCCGCTGGCGACGAGCTGCACCGCCTCGCCGAGCGGATCCCCGCGCATCAGACGCGCGGCAACAGCTTCAGGTCAGACTGGTCCATCAGCGCGCGAAGCCGGCCGACTGCGTAGGACGCGGGTTCGCTGCCGAGGAGGTTCGCCGGCGCCCCCATCGCGTAGCCGAGCGTCGCTGCGATGGCGCGCTGGCGGGGGTCGGACGGGGCGCTCTGCGCGGTCGCGCAGAGCCGGATGAGGGACGACGCATCGCCGAGGCGCGGCCGGCTGATCGCATCTGCGACGGCGTCGAGCGCCGCAAACGCATCGCGCCGCCACGCGATCAGCGTCCCCACGCGCCGGGCGAAGTCCTCGTGCAGTTCGATCCGCTCGGGCTCGCTCGCCGCCATCGCGACCATGCCGAGCGAGTATTCGACGGCGAAGCTGTTGGCATCGCCGAAGTGATCGTCACCGGCCACCTCGGCCGCACGTGGCAGCAGCTTCGCGGCCTCGCCGCACACCTGGCTCATCAAGCTGCCGACCGAGACCGGCGCCGGCAGCGCAGCGCGGCGCTCCGCCGTCTCGATGCCGAAGGTCTCGACGGCGGCCGCGTGCGCATCGAGGTCGACGCCGAGCGCGATCGAGGCGAGCTCGCGCGCGACGGCCGCCGGCGTCGGGCTGGCACCGGGCTTGCCGCGCTGGGACATCAAGTGCCAGTCGTCGGACTTCCCGGGCTCGCCGCCCAGCGTCCCGCGCACGCAGACCCACGACGAGCCGTTGCGGATGACCGCGTCGCCCTTCGTGTAGCGCGTGTCCGCGCTCCACGTTCCGCGCCACACGACGGCCGGGACATGGAGCGAGACCTCGCGCGTCGCCCCCGCACCGGTGTGGACGCGGATCACGGTGCGACGCGGATCGCCGACAACCGGCGCGACCTCGATCGCCGCAATGCCGTCCGCGACGACGAGCCAGTCGGCGCCGGGTGAGGGCTCGGCCGTCGCGCCCGCCCGGTTGGCGCACTGCCACAAGCTGCCCCTGTGCGTCCTGAGCGCGCCGAACGGTGCGCGCTCGCCCATCTCCCACGGCCGTGCGGCGGACGGCTCGGCGGCGCGCTGCAGGGCGTGGAGGTCGGCGCGGAGCGCGTTCACGTCGAGCGCCATGTCGCGGACGCCAGCGCGGCTGGCCTCGAGCGCGCGCGCGGCGGCCTGTGCCGCGACCTGCTTGGCCGCCCGCTCGACGTAGGCGCTGATGAGGTCCTCGACGCTCTCCGCGAAGTCGGCGGCTTCGGCGGTCATCCGCACGCCCGCCACATCCACCACCGGCGTGGACGGCTTGCGCGGCCCGTGGCGAAGCGCGTCGGACAGAACCGGGGCGGTGGTCATGAATCTCTCCAGGCGGCGGTGCCCCACGCCACTTCTGCGGCGCGGCGGACGAGGATGGGAGTGGTGAGGGCGAGTGCCATGCGCAGCTCGATCTCCATGACCGCGAAGTTCTCGACGTCGTCGTGGTCGGTCAGGAGGTGCGCGATCTCGTGGACGGTCGCGAGCCGGACATAGTCCACGGCGGCGAGGAATGGCGGGACGTAGGCGGCGCTGTCCTCGAAGCTGCCGGCCGGGACGAGCGCGCGGTGGATGTCGTCGCGCAGCCCGCCGCCCGCGTAGTAGGTCGGCTTCGGCAGCGCGACCGTGATGAGCTTCTTCGTCTCGCCGTGCCACAGGCCGGAGGCGTTCGCCTCGAGCGCGACGACGCGCACCGGCACGTCGCAAGGGTAGCCGTGCAAGAAGTGCAGCGCGTGGACGACGCCGGTGGCAACCGCCCAGGCCTCCGAGATGACGAGGATCGGGTGCGGCAGGCCGACGTCGTCCGGCGCGAGGAGGTGATCGATCGTCGCCATGTTCCGCAGCGCCGGGGGGAGGGTCGGCTCCTCGAGCATGGCCTCGATGAGCGAATCGCGCGCGAGGCGGGGCTGGTGGTCCATTTTTTCGTGACCTCCGGTGAGCCGGCGAAAAATACCATGCCGGGCGGCTGGCGCAGCGTCTACGGGTCGGTCTTCGGCTTGCGGTTCGCGACGGCGTCCGCCAGGCCGCGCAGGAACCACGCGGCGTTCACCGTGCCATCGATGCGCGCGAGCTCGTTGACCGTGCCGGCGATCGCAATCTGAAGGCGGCAGACGCACGCGCCGGCCATTGCGTGCTCCACCTGAATGTCGCCGGCGATCTCGAACCGGCGGGCGAGGACGTCGGTGCAGTCGTCGCACGGCTCGGGGATCGGTGCGGGCTCGAACAGGCGGACGACGTTGTCGTCGCCGGGCATCAGCGGCGCCCCTTCCGCTTCAGCCCGTAGGCGGTCTCGAGCGACGCGGTGAGGCGGCTCTGCCCTTTCGCGACGCCCGCTGTGACGCTGCGGACGCCACGCCGCGAGCCTTCGTCAGCGGAGATCTCGACGAGCGTCCGGTCGTGCTCCTGCCGCACCTTCGCGCCGTACTCCGTGTTGTTGATGACGGTGACGTTCGCCGCCAGCGCGCCGCCGGCTTCCACTCCGAGCCTGCCACCGCGGCCGCGGCGCAGCGGCAGGATCGCCTCGTGACCGGCCTCGCCCATCACGCCGACGCCCCGCGCGTAGGCGTGGAACCCGGGCGTCGACAGTGGGAAGTAGGTCGGCTGGTTGTAGACCCCGTGAGCGAGCCCGGTCGGGCCCACGGCCGCGCCCTTCGCGAAACCGAAGAGCTTGCCGAAGATGCTGCCGAGCCCGCCGAGGATGCCGCCGAGAAAGCCGCCGCCCGTGCCTGCGGTCGGCACGGCGCCCGGTGCCCCTCCGACGGCGCCGAAGCTCTTGAAGGCGTTCTGGATGGCCTGACTGAGAAGCTGGGACGCCAAACGGGCGAGGCCTTGGATGAGGGTCGAGAAGAAGGCCTTGCCGGCCTTCTCGCCGTTCACCAGCGAGGTTGCGAGGCTGGCGAAGCTGTCGCCGAGGACGTCGCCGAACCCCGCGACGATGTTCGCCTGTCCGCCAGCACCGCTGAGACTGTCCTTGTAGGACGCCATCGCGGCGGAGGCTTGTCCGGCGGTGATCGCGCCGCGCTCCATCAGCGCGTTCAACTCCGCCTGCCGGGCGGCGAGGAGCGCCGTGCCGTCCGCTTGCACACCGAACGAAGAGGCGAGCTGCTGCGCGGCGCCGTACCACTCCTGCTGCGTGATGATGCCCTGCCGGAGCATTGCGTCGAGCTGGTCGAGGACGGGGATGATCGTTTCGTACGCCGGCCGCGTCTGGTTCACGAGCTCAAGCGCGGTGCGCTGGGCCTGCGCCATCGTTTCCGCGCTGAAGGTGTACGACGCCATCGCCGCTGCCTGCCGCTGTTCCGCATCGACGAGGGCGGTCGTCGCGGTCGCGGTCTGCGTCCTGGCCGTCGCGACGCGGGTCTCGGCCTCTGCGACGCGCTCGCGGGTCTGGATCACGGCGCCGGTCTTCTCGGCGAGCTGCTCGTCCGGGACGGGCGCGTAGGCGGGGACGGGCGGCACGGAGGGAACGGCCGGGAGCGCGACCGCCGGGACGGACGGGCGGGCGCGGGGCAGCGGGATCGCCGCGACAGGCACGGCCGGGACGGCCGGTTCCTTGTCGAGGCCCACCTGTCGCCGGAACTCGGCGAGGTTTCGCTGGTATTCCGCTTGCGCCTTGGCCGCGTCTTCCGTAGCAGCGGCCGTCTTCTCCGTGCCGGCGGCGATCTCTGCCTCCGTTCGGGCAAGGCCGTCGTTCGTGACGACGATGCGGTCGGCGGCGTCCTTCGTCTTGTTCGCGTTGTCGGCAAGCGCCTGGTACGTCGCCACCGCTGCAGGAGAGAGGATCGGCGACTTGCCCGCCGCGACTGCCGCCGCCTTGACGACGCTGTCCGCCGCGGACGTCGCGGCAACGAGGTCGCCCGTCGCCTGAGCGTTCTGCCGCGCCGCCTCGACAGGCCGCTCCGCCTCGGCGGCGGTGCGGCCCTTCTCCTGCAAGAGCTCGACGTTCGCGGCCGCGACGGGGCTGAGTGACACGCCGCCGGGAAGCCGCGACTGGTCCTTGCCGCTGGCGGCGATAAGGCGCTGCTCCTCCCGCAGGAGGTCCGCGATGCGGCGGACATCGGCAGCGTTCTCGCGGACGCTCCGCAGCATGTCGGGATTGCGCGGGGTCAGCGCGTCCGTCATCGCGCCGCCGGCGAGGGTCGCATCGGACATCGCGCCCTCAAGGCGCTCCACGCTCGCCGTGACCTGCTCGATGGCGACACCCGTGGAACTGAGCCCGCGCATGTCGGCCGCGCCGACATCGAAGGGCTGGATCACGGGCACGGAGGTTCGCACCGTGCGGGCGACTGTCTCGGTCGCCGTTGCGACGGAGCGCGTGTCGACAGCGGCGGACAGCGGGACGACGCGGCAGTCGCGATGTGCCCTCGCCGCCTTGTCGAGGGCGACACAGACGTCGCCGTAGCCGCCGCTGAGGCTCGGCCGCAGGTAGAAGAGCTCGGGCGCGTCCGCGCCGCCGCCGACCGAGTCCCTGAGGTCTTCGACGAACTTGCCGGGGTTCCCCTCGATGGTCGGCTCGACGTTGACCTTCACCGCGTCGAAGGCGCCTTCGATCCGGCTCGCGACCTGCGCGGTTCCGGAGAGCGCCTTGGCGAGCGCCAGGGCTTCGTCGGTCAGGCCGGTCAGCGCGGTGCGGCCGGCGACGCCGGCTCGGCGAAGAGCCTCCTCGAGCTCGGCGATCTTCCCGTTATTGAAGGCCAGCGCGTCGGCCATGCGCTGGTATTCGGCCGACGTTGTGTCGCCGACCTCTTTCATCTTCGCGATGATCTCGGCGTTGATTGACTGGATCTGCCGAATCTGACGGGCGATCTTGCCGCCGAACGCCTCGTCGCCGATGACGCCGAGATCCTGCAAGGTGTAGCCGATGCTGCGCAGGATATCGTCGGTGTCGAGAACCCAGACCATCCACTCGCGCCACGAGCCGATCAGTCTGTCGACGGTGAGCCCGGAGAGGAACGTGAGAACGTCGGCGACCTCGCGGGTCGCCTGCGCCACCTGCGGACCGAACGCATCGAGAAAGGCAATCTGAAGGTCGCGGACGGAGTTCGACAGCTCGAGAACGAGAGGCTGGAACGCGAGCCACTGCGCTTCGAGTTCGGCCTGTTCCGCACGCTGCGCGGCGAGGGCGGCGCGGGTCTCGGCGCCGGTCGCGTCGGTGATGCTCTGGCGCGCTTTCGACGACTGGAACAGGAACGTGTCGAAGTTCCGAAGGACCTCGATGGACTCTGTGCCCGCGTCGGAGAGTTGCGCGTCGACGACCGCGATGGCGTCGCCGAGCTCTTCGACTCGCCCGACCGCGCCGGCGTATGTGCGCAGGAGGTCCGTGGCGTCGGTGATCCCGCGCAGCGTCGAGGGATCGAGCTCGAGGTAGCGGAAGAGGCTTGCTTGCTCGCCCTTCGGGTCCTCCAGCGCCTCGTAGATGCGCACGCGCAGCTCGCGGGCGATCTCCTCGACGCGCTGCGGATCGAGCCCGGCGATCTTGAACGCGGTCTGGAAGGTATCGAGCGCCTTGAAACTGGTGCCGAGGCGCTGGGCGCGAACCTCCGTCTGCTCGATCTCGCTCGCGAGTTCGCGAACGCGCTGCGCCCCCTCGCGGAAGGTGTCGAACGAGATGCGCGTCGCGGCGTAGCCCGCGAAGGCGCGACCGAGGAAGGCCACCGAACGGGACAACCCGCCCATCTGCCGCTCTGTCCGCTGCGCCGCCTCGGCCACCTGGCGAAGGTCGCGCTGCATCTCGTTCGCGGACTTGCCGGCGAGCCCGAGCTGCCGTGCGAGCCGGTTCGAGGCGTCGACTAGGCGGCGTGTCTCGGCGAGCGCGTCGGCGCCCTCGAGGCGCAGCTCAACGACTTCCTGGCTGACGGGCATGGCGCGTGCGTCCCCGGTGGAGCCGGAAGGTACAGGAACCGCGCGGCGATCTCTACCGGCGGCGGCGGCCTGACGTGCTCGCCCGGCCGCGTCCGGCCGGCGCCTGGCGGCCGAGCACGAACGCGCGGTTCCCTGCTTGAAGCCGGGCTTGAAGGTGAAGCGGGAGGCGCGGCCGAGGTCGGTGCCGCTCGCGAACACGGCGCGGACGTAGAGGCCTGGCCCGGCGGCGGCGTTCGCCCGCCTCGAGGCGGCGGCGATGAAGCCCTCTTGCTGCGGCGAGCGACGCCGCTCGTGCGGGATCGCCCGGTTGAGGTCGAGGCCGGGGAGCTGGGAGCGGATGTCGAAGCCGAACTTGAAGTAGATGTTCGCGACGGGGAGACCCTCGTTGCCCGAGACCAGCATCACGCTCTCGCCGCCGGCGAGAAAGACGGGCCCCGCGCCGGCGAGCTGCTGCTCGACGCGAGGTCCGCCCGCGCCGGCGATCCAGCGGTGCGGGACGTTCGTCGTCGCGTCGACGATCTCCTTCGTCCGGTTCATCGCGCTGCGGACGTCGATCATCCCGAATGCGACGACGATCCGGCCCTTCATCTGCAGGACGGGCTTGCCCTGGCGGCCGTCGACGAAGATCGCGGTGGGCGGGTTGTCGAGGCGGACCTGCCGGTCGACGCGCTCGTCGACGATCTGGACGGCGCGCGCGAGCACGGCGGTGTGCCACCGCTCGCCGAGCCGTTGTCCGAGGCGGGCGAGGCCGCGCGCGTCGGAGAGGTCCGTGCGGCTGACGCGCGGCGGCTCTCGGGGCGGGACGAGGACTGCGGCCATGCCACGAGCGTAGCACGGCCGCCGCCGGTCAGCGCGGGACGAGGTCGTCGAACAGGCCGGGTTGCCGGGGTTCGAGCGCGTCGAACTCGTCGCGGAAGAAGTCGGCGCGGGTCTTGCCGCGCGCGCGGCCGCGCTGAGTGTGGACGTCGTACGTCCACTCCGGAATCTCGGCCGGTACGATGTCGGCGAGAAGCGCTTCCACCTGGTGGTGGTCCACCTCCGGCAGCTTCAGATTCGTCAGGTGATCGGCGTCCCGGTTCTTGGCGGCGGCGCACATGAGGAGGATGGCGCGCGACCAAAACACGCGCGCCGGCCGATCCCTGCGCGCGCGGTTCACCTCGGCATCGAGGCCGTGCAGCGCCTCGATCTCCGCCGCGAGGCCGGGTGCGAGGTCCTCGGCGACGGTGACGAGGAGGCGCGACCACGCCCAGCGCCGGTAGCCGCCCGCCTCGAGCTCGTTGAAGGCGAAGGCGGCGAGGTCGGGCCTCGCGCGCCGGATCGCCTTCTGGAGCAGGCTGATGAGGTCGGCGGGGCTGTAGCCGCCGGGCGTGCGGCGCAGCCTCACGCCGCCGCCTCCCACGTCTCCGCATCGCGGTTGCAGCGCTCGGCGCGGAGCTGCGCCGCGAAGATCGCGGAGAGCGCCTTCATCGCCGCGCCGCGGCGCTGGCCCGGCAGGGCTGCCAGGCCGGCGGTCGCCGCCGCGATCAGCTTTTCGGCGTGCTGGTCGGGGAGGCGGATCGTGCCCTCGGCCGCGGCCTTCGCGAGGCGGCTCGTCGCCTGGCGGTTCCATCCGTTCGCGCCGGCGGCCACCGCGTCTGCGAAGGCGATGGCGCGCCCCTTGGTGATGGTGACAGTAATCATGGTCATTCCTTTCAATTTTCGTGGCGTCTTCGCCTCCGATGGATTGAATATAGAACTGACAATGACTTGCCGAAAGGCGAAATCGACGCGCGAAGACTGAGAATCGACAGTGTTCGCGCGGTCGATCAGGGCGACCAATGGCACTCCTCTGCACTTGGGGGAGGCTCCGCTTCTCCCCCCCCCCCCCCCCCCCGGCGCTGCGGAACATGGCGACCGTTCCGAAAAACCTGATGATTTCTCTTCCTGCTTCGTCGAGGCCGGTTTCGCTCCGCCGCAAGGGCGAAGCCAGAGCCTTCCTCTCCACAGGCTGCAAGCGCGGAACTCGCGCTCGTCCCACAATCCGCCGTTCCGAGAAAACCGACAATGCCGCAGGAGGGACTCGAACTGTTCCGGGGGGCAATCTCGCGATTTCTCTTCCTCCAGCGATCCGCATGTTTCACTCCGCCGCGAGGGCGAAGCCAGAGCCTTCGGTTCTGGGGGCTGTCACCGCGGAACTCGCGGCCAATCTCTCAAGGTTCCGCGTCGCGATCATGGTCAGCGCCGCATCCGCACGACCACGCGCTCACGCCGAGCACGAGGGCGTCGTTGATGGTGCCGCAGCACGAGCACGTCTTGCTCGACGGGAACCACTGGTCGGCGATCACCACGTCCGCGCCGTACCACGCCGCCTTATAGAGAAGCTGCCGGCGGAACTCACCGAACGACTGGTCGGTGATCGAGCGGGCGAGGCGACGGTTCTTCACCATGCCGCGCACGTTCAGGTCCTCGATCCCGATGACGGCGTTCTCGAGCACCAGCCGGGTCGTCAGCTTGTGCAGCGCGTCCTTGCGGATGTTGGCGATCCGCGCGTGGAGCCGGGCAAGCCGGTCCTTCGCCTTTCGCCGGTTGGCAGATCCCTTCTTCTTCCGCGAGAGGGAGCGGGAGAGGCGCCGCAGGCGCTTCAGGAGCGCGCCGTGCGGCTTCGGCCCCGCCACCACCTCGCCGGTCGATAGGGTCGCCAGCGCCTTGACGCCGAGGTCCACCCCCACGGTCCCGTTGGCTTTCCGGGCGTGGGGAAGGTCGGTCGTCTCGACGAGGATCGCGGCGAACCACCTGTCGGCCCGCCGCGAGACTGTCACGGACTTCACGATCACCTGTCCGCGGTAGCGCAGCCGCTCGCGCATCCTCACCCACCCGATGCCGGCGAGGAAAATGCGCGGACGGCTGCGGAAGAGGTCGTCGCCTCCGGAGAGGCGTGTCGCGTCCCAACCCTTCTTGTCGGGACCGTTGACTGCGCGGAAGCTGTCGTGGACTCCCTTCTTCTTGAAGCGCGGGTATCCGGAGGTTCCGGCGAAGAAACGCGCGAATGCTGTGCCGAGGTTCTGGATCGCGGACTGCGGCGCGCACTTCGTGACTTCCAGCGCCCAGGGGAATTTCTCGGCCTTGATGGCGTTGTAATGCCTGCGCAGCGACTCCTCGCTCGGCTTCCCGCCGGCCTTGTACTGCGCCTTCCACTCGGCGAGGGCCCAGTTGTAGGCGTGCCTGGCGATGCCGCAGGCCTTCGCGAAGTAGATCGCCTGATCCTTCGTCGGCATGAGCTCGATCTTGTGGACCATGAGGCGCGGGAAGGGCTTACCTGCCTCCACCGGAGCGCGGACGACCTCGTGCTGATGCTCGCGCCGGAGCTGCGGCTTCGGCCGCTCGCAGAGGTCCGCAAAGAGGTTGGGCGTATAAGCATCCATCCGCAGATGGTATCGCATATCGCGATATCGCGCAATAAAGCTAAGGTTTCACCTCGGCATCATCTTAGGATGCAGGTGACAGATACTTAGTGCAACGTGTCTTCTCGGCGCCGCTCTCGGAGCAGATACTTCCGCCACATGGTATTCCGGTCGGCGTACACCCAACGGCGTTTGCCGTCGCGCAGCGTGACCCGCATGTCGCCATGCTCGCAGAACTCGAAACGGACGATGTCGCCGAGTTTGACGAACGCCGTCATGCCGGTCTCCATCGGCAAGTCGGCGATGTCGCGATGGAAGTATTCAGTCATGGACATGCTCCTCTGTGGCGAGGAGCACGTTACCTGACCTCCGAAACCTCTGCAACCGGAAGGTCAGCGAAGTTGTCACGACCGGAGGATGGCTTTTCTGGGCGATCTCGCCTTCCTGGCCTTCTCGCTCCCGCGCGGGTGAGGCGCCGTCAGCGCGGGCGCACCTTCGAGCCCGGCGGGCGCCCATGCACTTCCGGCCGCGGCGATCGTGCTCATGCTGCCGTTGTCACCGTGAACGCCAGCGAGCCGGTCCACTTCAGCCACCATTTCGCGCCAGGGCGGACGTTCTGGACGATCTTCGGATCGAAGGCCACGAAGCAGATCCCGCCCAGCGCCCTCACAGACGGATAGATCAACCCGGTGTGCCCCGCCTCTCGCAAGGCACGCGCCAGCGTCTGGCCCGCCGGGTAGCCGATCCCCGGATCGGGGTCGAGGCAGGTCGCGAGCGTCGGCGTGGTCGCAACCTCGTCCCGGCGGCGGAGGTCCGGGAACTCGCCTATGAGGTCCGCGAGAAAGGCCTGATAGAGGGCCTCGTCGTGCAGCTCGCCGGTGAACTCCAGCTCCCTCGTGCGGTGAAACCCGACCTCCTCGATCGCGACAAGGTCCTCGAAGGCGCAGTACCAGGCACCGCGGTCGCCGGCGTTGAACCGGTTGCCGCCCGCTCGGGAATACGTGAAGGCCGAGTTCACGTAGGTCTCGCCGAACTTGCGAAGCTGATAGGCGCGCGCCCTGAACACGAGCTCGCGCGGGTCGAGGTCCGGGAGGCCACGCTTCTGCGCGACAAGGCGGCCGCTCGTCTTCCCTTCCAGCTTCTCGAGCGCCGTGAGCTCACTCTGCGTGTCAACCAGCGGCTGCAGCACAGGAGGCTTGTAGTGGGCGCTCGGGATCAGGCGGACGGTGGCACGTTGCGCCAGCTCCGTGAGCGGCAGCGTCACATGCCGCCTCGGATGGCGTCGATGTAGCCGCGCACGTCGATGATCGCCGGCAGGCCGCCGCCCTGCATCACCGTGACGGGCTTCTGACCCTGAAACAGCGGCCCGGTGTTCGGCCGCGTCGGCCAGCGGTCGGCGAGGTCGTCGTTGAAGTACAGGTGCAGCCCCTTGTAGACGCCGACGAGGGCGGAAAGGCGGAGGAGCTGATCCTGCGTGAGCTGTCCGGTCCACTCGCCGGAGGCCATGCGCTGCCACGTCCGGGGCGCCACGTCCGCGAGGCGTGAAGCGTCGTCGGCGGAAAGCTTCCACGCCTTCGCGATCCGCGTGAAGGCCTTGATCCCGACCGCGGCGAGGTCGGCGTCGCTGAGCGGATCCTGCTCTTTCTCCGGATCGGCCGCTGCCCACGCCATGAGCTTCTCCATCGTCAGCCTCGCCATTTGGCGCTACTTCTCATGCCAAATGACTTTTGCGCAAGAAGTTTTCCAGAAATCCGCGAATTTTTTTCCGAGCGTGCCGCCGTCGTGCCCGCTCTCCAAGCTGACAGCGGCAGCTTGCTCGGACCTGCCTTGGCCGGCCGGGGGTGTCGCCTGACGGTATCCCGATACCGCACAGCGGATCTCGGGTCCGGCTGTGGTCGCCGGAGGTCCGCGAGGGTGTCGCCGCCCGGTCGGGGCCGGAAGGGGTCGCGCCGGGCCTCAGGAGCGTCAGGATCGCGATGAGGTCGAGAATCGTCCCCGTTGCCCGTCGGGGCCCGATGCCTCTCCTGAGGCTTCTGTGGGCCTTCCAGAGGCGTGGTATTCGGATACCTCATTCTCACCGCAACTTAACCGCGACAGTAAACACCTAAAAGTTGTCTGCGTGAAAATTTGCGCAATGGGGTCCGCTCGGGCCGATGGGGCGAGGTCGACAAGATCCCCCCCGTACCTCGGCCGGCGGGGTGGCGAGCACCAGCGGATCCCGGTGGCGTCACGGCCGCGGCTGCGCAAGATGCCAGTCGGCCCACTCGCAGAGAATGAGCAGCATCATCACCAGGCGGGGGATGTCGCTGGCGAACGCGAACTTCTCGGTGAGCGGGTTGCCCGGCATCCGGCGCTTCATGTCGGAGAGCGCGAAGAGCAGTTCGCGCTGGCCGTCGAAGTCGGTGTTACGGGTGCCGTCGCCGCGATGCAGCCGAAGGATCGGGATGCGGCTGGGGGACACGCCGATCACGCTGTAGACGACGCCGGTGCCGTCCTGTTCCGCGGCGAAGAGGAAGCCGGCGATGCCGACGATCATCTCCGGTGCCGGAAGGACGCACCGTGCATCGTAGATCAGTCGGTCCTCGACGCGATTGTCCGGGAGTTCGACCAGCACGGACCTGTTGAGCGCCGAGACGGCGGCGGCCGCGCGCTCGAGCTCTGTGTCCGTCAGGAACACGACCTTGGCCCGGCGCATGAAGTCGCGCGTGTC
>JAESGF010000216.1_pt1 | contig 34341 bp, 48 predicted proteins | sample 9269621 | NCBI WGS metagenome assembly JAESGF01 (sample SAMN14515066, study PRJNA621663) | algae metagenome | isolation source: Tolypothrix carrinoi HA7290-LM1 and co-occurring heterotrophs from dry rock... | place: USA: Makauwahi cave, Kauai, Hawaii | collected 2011-01-06
CCAACCAATCGCTGCGTTTCTGTCGGGTTGTTTTGAATATAATCTAATACAGAACTCATGTTCTTCTGGCTAAAAATCTAATTTTATACTCTTTTACTACATAATGCTTCTATTTTGGAGATGTCTATTGGGGATTGGGTGTCAAATCGAAAAATTATGGTGGTTGCTCATTACCCACCACGCTATCGCCGCGACCAGTTTGACATATCGCCAGGAGTGCTGTAATTTCACGTTTTTTTAGTTGTCTACCCCGTTGCTTTTTACTCGCCTTTATGCTACGTAAATCTACAGCCTTCTGGTAATCTTGTGCCTGAATTAAATCCAACTTAAAAGCTTCAAGCAACACCCTCCTCAACGCACATAACATCTTATTTGCCGTTGCCGGGGCGTGTTTTTTCATAAAGAAGGAACGCACAGCAGCCGTATGCTGATACCTTAATGCCGCCCAGTCGAGAGTCATTGCATCGCACGCACCGTTGGTTAAAAGAGAAGCGATCGCATTTAAAGCCTGTTCCATCGTAGGGCGAGAACCAGGAGCAAGACTATCGAGATACACCGCCGCTGGGTGTAGCGTCAGTGGCAATGGCTCGCGAGCGAACTAGCGCCTGAACTAGGGGTGAACGCATTTATTTATCAGAAGTGGCATTCTAGTAAACTATTGAGCGATCGCAGAGTGCATCCCTCTACATTAATAGTCAAGGGTTTGTTTGTATTTCTTTATAATTGATGTTTTCTCTACCTAAGAGGGTGGTATAGTCCATCTGAGGCATTCCATTCCCAACCCACGCGGGAGCAGCGGATCTCGATAAAGCAATATTTTGACCGCACCGTTGTCCACATCGGGTCAAGAGTTGTCCCTGGTGTCCAACATAAGGGACAGAATTTTAATGTTGTCACTCTCTCAATAGGTACTTGTTTGACTACCGCACTCTTGATTGTCAAAATATGAATTGACGCTGCTTTCATCCCAATAATTAGTCATAAGCGTTATTTAACCTGCATTGGGGGTGTTGCCAAAACTACACTCACCCAAAATTTAGGTTATCATTTTGCACAAAAAAAGAAAAATCGCGTTTTGCTGGTGGACATCGACCCACAGGCGATCGCTTGACTACTTTTATGGGACTCGAACCCGACGAACTAGAGACAAGCATCCACTTTCTCTATTGTTGGGGGCAAACCATTACCCGTAATGCCCGAACTGATTCACGGTATGGCGCTTGTCCCGGCTGATATCAACCTTGCCTAAGTTTGAAATGCAACTGGCTTACGCAATCGCACGAGAATAAGGTCTTCATGCCGTTAACATCAGAGAGGAAAGTTGCGATCGCACTTGTTCTCGCCGTCCTTGAGCTGACATCGCGTCATGTACACGGTAGATCTCCAGGCGCACCCAGAGTTTCGTCGCCAATTTCGGCAGTAATGCGCTCATACAGCGCCATGTCCGGTGTTTCTGTTTCATTCAGCGTTCCCACTGCGCGCGATCGGCCGAGCAAAGGCACTGGGCGCAGCAACGACCAACCCACGAGCTGGCTTATCGCCGATCGCAGCGACTACGTGGGGGGCGAGGTCTTCCCAAGACTTATGTGGACAGCCTTCAAGGGTTCGCTCTCGACGCACGCGTTGCGCGTTCATCCGAGATTGTCGCTCTTGTGTCGAGGATCTATTAAACGAACGCTTGTGCCACATAAGGCGATGGGTTATTGCAGGGCACATAACAAATCTAGCCGCGTCTGTCCAGGTCTATGTGGTGCCCCAATCGTGATCGCAATGATATCGGAATCAGCTAAATCGTCGTAGCGATTCGATGGAATCACATCCATTTGGGCCAGCAATGGAATGGCATCGCTAATATCCCAGGCTTGTCCTTCTGCCTTAGATAAATTGCGATCAAACAAAACAATAGACACAGATTTGCCGAGCAGCACTAATGCATTTACGATCGCTGCGCCTACATTTCCCGCACCCACAATGCCAACTTTAGATGGTTTGATACTCATAAAAGTTGTGTTGCAAAAAATTAAAAATACGCTACAGGTAGTAGTCTAAAACCGAAAATTTTGCTGTTTACTGCTATATATAGCAGGTACAAAAATTGTTGTAACACAACCCCTGCAACAAAGAGTCGCCTTATGGGGACAGCCTTCATCCGATGCAGGTCGCTCTTGTATCGAGGATAAGCGTAAATAAGGCTGTCCCCATAAGTCTTGGTCAGGTGTCGCCCAATTCATGTCTTGAATTCGATGCCATACTTAGGCGCTGCTGCCAAAACTCTCTCAATTGCAGCAGGAGTGGCTGGGACTGATGGAGCGTCTTTTCTGTCTACTTCAACGCCAATTTCGGCAAAAAATCTTTCAATTCCGGCAGGCATGTACCATGCCAACATCTTGGCACGCTGTGTGGTATTGTTCCTAAAGCTATGCAGATGACCCGGGGCGCGAATAAAGAAAGGTTCCAGGTGTCGCGATCGCGATTTGGTCATCCAGTTCAAACTCAAGTTCGCCCTCACTGGATGTAGAATGCTTCATCTTCTCGATGGTGAATATGAGCAGGAGGTCCAATTTGAGGATCGACTCGAACTTCAACGAGGGTGTATTGCCCAGCAGTGTTTTCGCCCACTGCCTTGAAGGTGAGGACATCTCCCACAATAGAGAGGGAAGTCCCTTGACTTGGTTTCATTAACAGTCCATGAGGGAGAGTCACTGTAATTTCTCCTGTTTGTTAGATAGTTGGTGGTGTGAACAAGCTGTTGTTTGGCTTTAAGTCGTCATCCCAAACCCAGAGCAATTCATAGTTGTGTTGCAAAACGTTGTTGAGGACAGAAATCTCCTTGAAGAAGGAATTGATGATGAGCGGCAAAAGCTTGAGCATTCGTATGCTGCTCTCCCAGGAGTGCTGACTGCATTAGATTCTCCTGATTCTATCTATCCCAAGTGTACTAAGTTCCAATACTTGACTTCTTTGGCGATTCTTATGGCAGTTTGTCAGATTCTTATGGTAAAGAGCGAACCTATTGCTGAGTCATACAGGCGATGAGGTTTAGTAGTTTGCCTGACTACGGAGCGCGATCGCGGTGAAGTGTCTTTGTTCGTCCATAGGTTATGTCGATCGCTTTGTGCCAAGGATCGCGATTAGGCAGGAAAACGGACAGCTTCGCTGTCGCTGAAGGCAACGCCAAATTCGATGGGCATGTCACTCATTTCAGATTCTGCCGCACCCAGCGTTCGACCCCCAAGATCTCGATGCCTCGCTGGGCATTGAATGTCTTGTCCACCTCCCACGAGACTCCTCTGCCCTCCTTTGAATACCACCCTGTACTTCCTCATGGGGTTGTCAGGATCTTGCGCCAGTTCGTCCTTCAACTTGGGCACGCTCCATTCCACCCGCTGCACCTTCCGACCCAAAACAGAGTCCACGATGTCCGCCAATTGTGCGTAGGTGATTGTATCGCCAGGCGTATACACAATGCGGTTGACGACCCGTGGTTCGGCAAAGAGGATTTCCGCCGTCAGAGTGCCGATATCTTCGGGGGTCGTGACCGTAACGGCAGTGTCCCAACTCTAAGTGCGCATGTACGGTGTTTTGGGCCAGGTCAACCACGCCGAAAGAAGGCTGGAACAAAAAGCTGGTGAACATACCCGTCGAAACAATGACCCATTCCGTGCGGTCCTGAGATCGCAGGAGGTCGCGCACGTCGAGCTGCTCATCGAACAGGTCCTGCGCGCTGCCTCTGCCGATGACATCGTAGTCAACGCCGAATTGCCGGCGTGAAGTAGCGTTTCACGCCGGCATCGAGAACGGCGCGGGCGAGTTTTCGTTGGATGCCGCTTCCAGCCACGAAGCCAGTGCAGCCGATCACAGTGTGGAAATGTCCGAAAAGGACGGCGAGGTCGGTGATGGAGTCGGCGACGAGGTCGCCAAAGAGGAATTTGACACCGAGAGAATGGAGTTCGGCGATGTCCCGTTGTTTGCTTGGGGCGTGGGAAGCGATGGTTGAAGGACCCAGGAGAACCGTGAGGGTAGTACCAGAAAACGGAGCGGCGCGCTTGGCTAAGTTGCGAAGAACGGACATGCCGAGTTCGCCGGCACCTAGGACGAGAATAGGAGTGTCGTATGACATCATCTGAACCTTAGAGTATGAAATGAGCAGAGTTTTCAGCCGTTTTTTGCGTTATTACCCAACAAGTCTATTAGGTATAGTAGGTATAAGTTCTAAAATAAGCAGTTGGTTGATAGCCTATTCTTTGATACACTGGAAAGCCAGCAGGACTTGCATGCAAAGCAGTACGTTTTTTGCCATAGCGCTGCGCTGCTTGTTCTAGAGAGTGCCGAATAACGGCTTCAGCATAACCTTGATTTCTGTAATCCGGTAAAGTTGCAACCCATCCTAAATAAAATTCATCGCTTATTAGAAATGTTGTCGCCGTTGATACTGGTTGATTTTCCACATAACCTAGTGTACCGAATACCGTCTCTTGCCAAAATCTATCAAGTTCTAAAGCTTCGCGAAAAGGTGCAAGAGGAAGATTATAACTAATTGCATTAATGTCAGCGACAGCTCGTCTCATCTCCAAGTTATTCACACTAACACAGTCTAATTTCGAGCTATGTGTTGTCGAAGGAAGCAGTTGCTCAGTAGCCATACCAGCGATCCTGAGTAAGGGAACAAGCCCCTGTCGAGCAAATACTTCATCGATCTGAGGATGAAGGAACTCTGGTACCCAGTCTTCAGCAACTACCATCCACCAGGGTTGATTGCGCTTTTTAGCATAATTGCAAGCCACTTTTATTTTTGTTTCTAGCTCAGTCTCGTCGTAGACGGGTTTAGTAAGAAAGACAGTATTGATAAAGACATTGTCTGTACCGCTCCAAGCGACGACTAATTCATTCGCTGCTAAAATTTCTCCTTTGGGACATGCGCTGGCAAAGTAACTCCAAGCATTAATAAATTGTTGATTTGATACAAAAGTCTCTGATTGTAACATGACTCACAGCTCCTTATCGCTGATTTTTAGAAAAATTGTGGCTGTACTACGAGATCTGCGATTGCATGATTGCACTGCGCTCCGCGCAATCGCAGAGCGATAAAAACTCAGTGAATTTGTAACCGCAAAATTAACTCAATCAAACTCCAATAACCCCAGACAATGAAATTGAGATGGCTATGGAGAAAGCGCTCTGCCATAGTTGGATGCGCCCAACTTGGGAGCATGACAGAATTGATGCGATTGAATAAGGCGTAAGTATAGTGGAGACCAAAAATCCTTTGTGGCACCAGCCATCTGGGTGTACGAAATACGTGGTGTACCTGCCGACCGCGCTCTGCCGCCAGCACAGCCATATCAATAGCACTTTTCCCAAATCCTACAACTGCAACGCGCTTTTGATACTCCCCACAAAAGACAGCCGGGGGATTCTTGAAGACCATAAATGAATCTTTAATGGTGCTATCAAAGACACCCTACTGATTCCACTAAGGTCTAACCCTAGTTTTATCGCTACTTTGGCTATGATATTTGCCGCGCCGTTTGCATCGGCATTTACCAAAATATTTTTTGCAGTTCTGAACAAACCTCGCTTAACACGTTTTCCTGATGATTGCCACTATACGCGGTTTTTCACGAAATTTAGGTATTGTATCACCATCAAGAAAGCTTGCTTTGCTTGTATAAGCTTCTTCGGCTTCTACGAACTGAATTCCATACTGTTCGCACAGTTGAGCAATTCTATCTTTTAAACGTGCTGTAGGTATTTGAACAAATTTTTGATTGTTCTTTTTCCCCATATCAGCACCGTCTTTGTGTCCTTTATTCCAACCAAAAACAACCGTGCCAATCTTGTTATTTAAACAATGGTTAATAACTAATCTGGCAGCTTTGTTAACAGCATCCCTAACTTGCCGATTACGTTTTTCAGTTATATGAGCTAACTTTTTATTCCAAAAACCTTGAGGCTTCCCTTCTTTAATTGTAGAAACTTGTTTGTTAAACCATTGATTCATCGACTTAAGATGTCTGCCATCAATGATGAAACTAGTACCAGCATTAGAAATACAAGTTAACCAATTGTTGATACCGTGGTCTATTCCCAATACTTTTGAAGGGTCTAGCTTAACACTAATATCAGATTGTTTGTATACATATTCAATGTATAAACATTGATTTATCGGAACTCTTCTAAATTCGTTGATGTCCGCAAATTTTAGATTTGATGGCATGGGTAGATGGAAAGCATCAAGACTAAACCAAGCTTTTACTTTGCTACCAAGAGGAAAGCGTAGTCAACCATTTTTAAGCTTGATATCAGCTTTTGGATAAGTGACCAATGCTAAACCACCCTTACGGTATTCGGGTAGTTTAGGACGTTGGTCTACCGTTCCTTTCTTAATGCCTTTCAGTAATCCGATGTATGACTTGAAAGATTCTGCAACTGTAGTTAAACACTGTTGAGCAACATGAGAATACATTGCTTGAAAGTGCAAATTGCTCTTAAATAGTTTATGTAAATCAAACTTGCTAGGTATCTTGCCAGTTTTGAAATACAATTGTCTTGCATGTGGATGTTCCGCAATTAGCAAGTTTTGCAGACTCACCACACAAAAACTCTAAAATTGCACGATTATCAGCATCTGGATTAATTAAATGTTGTTGACAACCATAATTAGACATTTTTTTGATTCTCAATGTATTGTTTGACAACTGATATCGGCGCACCACCAACAGTTGAAACAAAATAACTGTTTGTCCAAAGTGTTGGTAGTCGTGATTTTAACCAAGGAAATTCTTGTCTAAGAAATCTTGATGAACGCCCTTTCATGTATCGGACAATTTTTGCAATCCCAAACTGTGGGTCTGCTTCAACCAAAAGATGTACGTGGTCTGGCATGACTTCCATCTCTATAACCTCGCTGTTAAATTCCTTGGCAACTTCTAGAATAATTTCTTTGAGACGAACATCAACGCCATGAACTAGTACTTTTCGGCGATATTTAGGACACCATACAACGTGGTACTTGCAAGAATATGTGATATTGTTGTTTGACTTGTATTTTTGGTTCATGCAATCATTATATGACAGCGAGCCATATAATGATGTAAAGCCAAGATCAAGATTATATGAAGCTCATCTGTATAATCTTCAATGCGAAGGTGCTACCGACTTATCCCCGTGTCTAAAGCCAGGGGCTTGCGTCTCGCTTCTCGGTCATTGAAAATGTCGAGGGATTTAATATCTCGTTCTGTAACAACTTCACCAGTGAATTGGGCTTCTCCCGGAAATATTGGACGATGTTTTCTGTCCGTATATTGACCTGTGGCGATCGCAACATATTCAAATGTGTCTTCGTGACAGCCATCTGTGTTTTGGAATCGCACTCCCCAACCATCCTCTTGTTCTTCAAGTGCCAGAACTTCGTGTTTGATTTGAACATCAATCTGAAAATGATTGACCGCTGCACGCAAATATTGTTGGATTTGGGTTCGTGTGGGATGTAAATCTGGCGCAAAAGGCCAGGGAAAATCGGATAAATGATACTGCGAACTGATGTTTTGAAGGCGAACTTCCAAGTATGCTACAGCCCATACACCGCCAATCTCTGTAGACTTCTCAAAAACAACAGCCTCATATCCTTATCGAGCGCGATGTCAGCGATGAAGAATGGGCATTTGTCGCGCCGTACTTAACGTTAATGACCGAAGATGCGCCGCAACGCGAACACAGCCTACGAGAAGTATTTAACGGCTTGCGGTACGTGGTGCGAACTGGAGGCGCGTGGGGCTATCTGCCGCACGACTTACCCCCGTGGCATACTGTCTATGAGCGCAGTTTCGCTTGGATGAGCAAGTTTCGTCGATTAGCACGAGACTATGAGCGATTGGCAGAAACCCTTGCTGGCTTTCACTTGATTGCCTTTGTGATGTTGATGGTCAAACAGTTTGTTGAAATCCGGTTTCAGAGTGCATAACACCCTCTAGGCGTTCTAAACCATTGTTCAAGACTTGATCGCATTTTCGTAATGCTAGCCGGAACGGCTGCTCCGTGGCGATCGCCTCTTAAAGGCTAGAAACTGATTGACATCTACCATTGTTGTGGGGCTGATGGGAAGATGGGTGGAATAACGATAACTGGTATCAAGCATTTACTCTCATCAACCTATCTACTCACCTACTTCTCAAGAAACTAAATCTAATGCATACGCTGCATCAATGAATTAGAGGGCAAATTCGGATTGAGAACCTTCTCAGCACTTTCAGCACCCACAACGGGTAGACTGTTGGTATCAATCAGCCCCAGTTGAACTAGAACAGAAGCTTGATCCCAATAAATGTGTTCGTGTGCTAACTTTCCGTCTCTAAAGCGAACGATCGCAACCACTGCTACTTCAACCCGCTTTCCGGTTGGGGCGAGACCGGGTAACATCCAGTCCATGCGAATCGTGTGCGTGAACTTAAGCACCATTTCATCCACTAGCCGATCGGTGCCGATCGTACGGGAAACAGGAATTAGTTCTGTGTCAAAAGGCATCTGCGGAATGAAATGTTTGGAGTAAAACTCGCGCAGCTGGTCTAATCCAACGCCTCCGGTCATGACTGGAATGCTATTAACGTAAGCATCGGGAACCATTGTGGCAAGCGTTGCCTCCGTATCACGCGTTGCGAACTCGTCTGCCAGGTGTTCTTCCCAAAGGGCTTGCAGAACCTCCTGTGCAGGAGTAAGTTTTGTCTGTAAATTCGAGATTGTTTCACCGCTCATAATTAACTCCTGAGTGCGATTCGTTTAACCCAAAAAGAGTAGAAATACTCTTGGGAAGGTTAGCTAGGTAAATCAACCTAGACAACTTGGATTTCTGTATGGGTGAAATTCCCATCCTACAGGTGCAGTAGTGACAGCATATCCCTTACGGTAGCGACTAGTCATCAATCCGTAAAGCAGGGATAAAAGACGTTCAGAAGGCAGCTATGCTGAGGGCAGAGGGCAGAAGGAACCCACCCTTAAAAGTGTGGGATTGAAGCAAGGACACCGTTTTTCCTCGCGCTCCTTTTCTCGAAAAACATCTTTTTTTTAAATGGGCTTTAAACCCATAACTAAAGTTTTTTTTTAGAGGGCAGGAGACAGAATGCCTTCAGCATAGCTGCCTCCTGCCCTCTGCCTTTCTTTGTAACTTAAAATCCAATTGAGAACCCCGTCGAGCATAGCTGGTCATGAGTAGAAAACGAACCCTTGATAGAACCATCGTAATAGTTAACAAGCCTACGTGGATTATTGGCTTGCCCAAAAAGGGAAAGGATAATTGACAAATTTTTGTCAAAATGGCGAGGCAACTTCGGGATTGACCGAGCAAGCACCCATAATAAACCCGGTGGAAAGAGGGACTCTAAAACCAGCAACAAACGGAAAACCAGGAACGAAGTAACCCGAACGTATGCTCTTGTAGAAATGGTCGAAGCTACAAGCAACTGCTAAGTGAATGCTACGGAACGGGAAGGATTGCCTAAAAAGCAAATGCCTTTGGGAAAGCCAAAGGATAAGCAGACGTAGGCACGATGATTTGGAAGGTAAAGCTATAAGTAGCAATGTAGAAGTTATGAGCGAGTTAAAGACTACGCATGAATGGAACAAAATCCCAAGCGCGAAAGCTAGAAAGGAAATTGTTTAAGTTGCAAAAACGGATTTACCAAGCCTCAAGTCGTGGTGATGTCAAAACAGTCCACAAACTCCAACGACTATTGATGAAATCCTGGGGTGCAAAATGTATTGCAGTCCGGCGAGTCACACAGGAAAATTCAGGCAAGAAAACAGCCGGAGTAGACGGAGTTAAATCATTAAACCCAAAACAAAGGTTAAAACTTGTCCAAAATCTGAAACTATCCCAGAAAGCAAAACCAACCAGAAGGGTATGGATTCCTAAACCTCATGGGGAAGAAAAGCGACCCCTGGGAATACCTGTAATCACAGACCGTGCTGTACAAGCATTAGTAAAATCGGCACGCTTTGCCAGAATGGGAGGCGCATTTTGAGCCAAATAGTTACGGCTTTAGACTCTTGTCGCTCATGTCACGATGCAATTGGAGCAATATTCAACGCTATTAAGCAAGGGTCTAAATATGTGTTGGATGCCGATATCTCGAAATGCTTCGACCGCATCAACCATCAAGCCTTGTTAACATGCGTTAAACACATTCCCCGCCATGCGTCACCAAATTAGAGCGTGGCTCAGAGCAGGAGTGATAGATAATGGCGAATTATTTCCTACAACTGTTGGCACACCACAAGGCGGGTGTATATCGCCTTTATTGGCAAATATAGCCCTTCATGGCATGGAAAACTGGGTACACCAAAAGTTTCCTAAACAGCAACCAAAAGTTGACGGCAAAAGAGTATTTACTCCCAGCCCAATTTTGATTCGCTATGCAGATGATTTTGTGATTTTACACAAAGACATCGAAGTCATTCAAAAATGTCAACAAGCTATGGCTCTTTGGTTATCAGACATGGGCTTGGAATTGAAACCAAGTAAAACCAAAATTTCCCATACACTTTATGAGTATGAAGGAAAAGTTGGGTTTGACTTTTTAGGATTTTCAGTTCGACAATATCCTGTAGGAAAGAATCGAGCAGCTAAGAATCCAAAAGGAGAACCATTAGGTTTCAAAACACTCATCACTCCAAGCATTGAGAAAATCAAACAACATACCTCAAAAATTGGAAAAATCATCAAAACATATCATGCTGCTAATCAAGCGCAATTGATTAAAAGATTGAATCCAATCATTAAAGGATGGACAGCTTACTATTCAACAGTAGTGAGCAAACAAACCTATAATCAAGCTGATTTATGTACATATCAGCAACTCTTTGCCTGGGCAAAACGTCGTCACCCTAAACAAAATCATCAACAGATTGCTCATAAATATTGGTCAACTGTTGGCAACGACCATTGGGTTTTTACCAATAAACAGTCGGGCAATATCCAGCATTTAATCAAACACCACAAAACTCCGATAGTGAGACATATCAAGGTGCAAGCAGAACGCAGTCCTTATGATGGAGATTGGGTTTACTGGAGTACGAGAATGGGCAGACATCCAGAAGTTAAACCAGAAATAGCCATACTTCTGAAGAAACAAAAGGGTAAATGCTCTGAATGTGGACTGTATTTCCAAGATGAAGATTTGTTGGAAATAGACCATATAATTCCTCGCTCAAAAGGCGGAAATAACAGTTACCAAAATAAACAATTACTTCATCGACATTGCCATGATACTAAAAGTGCAAATGATAATAAATCATTCATTTACACACTAGAATTAGATGAGGATTATCTAAATGATAATCCTTTCTAGAGGTTTGTATGACAAACACCAAATCATTGAGGAGCCGTGTGAATCGAAAGGTTCATGCACGGTTTTGTAGCCGAGTCAGGAGGGTGACTTCCTGGCTTAGGCATCTTTCACTGTTATGGTTCATGTTGTAGGTCATTCTATGCAACCTATCGTTGATACTAGGAAGTGTTTCCTAATTCTTAAACTTTAGCCTTGACGACGGAACCTCAAATTGACTAATTTCAATTGTTCAATTGACTGCACTCTGAAGCTAACTCAAATGTAAACAGCGTGGTCTGACTAGTGGGTGTTATGAACTTTGGGAATGATTCGCTCTTCGTTGGCAGTTTCAGCCATGCCTCGAAACTATCAACAAGGGCTGAATTTTTCTCCTAAATCGGGTTCTACAGAAGTGCATAACACCCTCTAGTTCTATCTATCGCAAGTGTACTGAGTTCCAATGCTTGACTGCTGTCAGATTCTTACAATAATTTGTCAGATTCTTATGGTGAAGCGCGAACCTGCTTTGGTATCATCCCGATGAATCGCACAAAAGGTAGTGCCCCGATCGAAAGGATAGATGAAACGTCCGCAGTATCTCGAATTCACGGGTGAGGCTATCGCATCGGCGATCGAAGTTTCCGAAAAAAGACGAGGCTAGAAAGTGCATGACTGGACAATCAGCCTGATTTTGATGGTCATAATCTGCCAGATCATCCAATAGACATCGGTTATTTTAGATTATCCGAAACTTCTGAAACTTCGACACAGAGAACTTTACAGCCATCCTTTCCATCAGGACACTACCGACATGAACCACTCGTTCGGGAATGCGATCGCGTTCGGTGCTGTGAATCCACCATCGATAACCAAACGTTGTCCCGTAATGTAGCTGGCAGCATCAGAACACAGAAAAACAACCGCTTGAGCAATTTCTGCTGCCTGACCCATGCGACCCATCGGAACCATAGAGGCAAGACCATCTACCGTGATACCCATTTGCTCTACTGTGCGATCAAGCATCTCAGTGGCAATCGGTCCTTTCTTGACGGCATTAATCCGAATGCCCCTGCAACAAAGAGTCGCCTTATGGGGACAGCCAACATCTGTAAAATGTCGCTCTTGTATCGAGGATAAGCGTAAATAAGGCTGTCCCCATAAGTCTTGGTCAGGTGTCGCCGAATGGCTTGTTCGACTGGCGTAATGAAAATTTTGCCTTCGCCAAGTTCGAGAGTCCGAATTGCGTCCATAATCTTTACTACTAGCAGATCTACTTGACTGTTTTCTACGACAATTTCTACCTTGAGTTGAGATATCAAATTCATGGTAAACTCTACACCGCGATAGCGTTGAACTTGTCTCATTTGGCAATTGTAGTTACGTACTGTTGAAACTGTCATATCTATAATTTCGGCATTGGCAAGGGCAGTTTTAACTAAAGCCAAATTGTCAGCAGGAACGATCGCTTCAATCTTTTTCATTTTCTTCTCCTGAAATGACATCACTACTTTGTTCATTATTGTTGTATGGAGCCGCAAATCCCTTTGCATCTAGATTGTTCTTACTTGAACTTTGATCTCAAGTTGTGAATACCAATTGTGTTCATCGAACGACATAGTAAACGCAAACGCTGAATTTTTTCAGCTTGAAAATTATTCATCAAATGAAGAAAAGCTTGATATCTAACAGAGTTAATTTTCATTTTTTTGTCGTTAATGAGGTTTACCGCAATTGTGTGGATGAGCAAATGAATCGGCACAATTAGCACTCTTGATGGTGCAAACCCTCAGTTCAGCTTTAGATAAGCGTTTCGTGTTTCAATGTGTTTGGCATCCACTCCTACAGGTTAACTTGGCTCAGATATCCAGAAGCTTCAAGCAGTGCTAGTTTTAGAGGTTTAGAGAGAGCGCCACAAAGAGTGCTTACTGCGTCAGTTTTACTGCTCAGTCACATATGCCAATAACTTAAGTTCTGAGCCGACAATGTGTTTCGCTTACGCATTAATTTGAAATTTCGCTGCTAGTCGCTTTTGCCAAAATAATCTTTTCTGCTAAACCGACAGGGTTAGAAAACATCACCTCATGACCACCTGGCAAAAGCACGAGCCGAAATAGCCCCAAGCGGTTAGACATTCTCGGATGCCAGCCCCACTCTCCGATTCGGTAGGGAGATGTCTTCGGTACAGTAGAGGTAACTTTTGGGAATTGGCAGCGAGTAAAATTGCTTCAAGTCCAACTTGTCAATTTGCGGTTGATACGGTTCAGACGATAATTGTGCGTAACTGGATGAGTGCCAGTTCGAGGTCAGCGTCGTTGAGAAACGCTTCTCGCCAAGTATCAAAAGGTAGCATCATCGTATTATCGTCCGATTCTCTAGCTAGCTTGTCGAGTAACTCTTGAGTGTGCGGTGGGACGTTATCTCTGATGCTCTCACCATCCTGACGGATAAAGGCATCCAAGAAGATTAGCCGTAAGGCTGCGATCGCCAATCGCTTCGGCAACTTTAGCAATAATTGTACCGCCGAAACTATGTCCTAATAGGACGATATCGGTTAAGTCTTGACCAACGATGTAATCGACTATCGATTGCGTGCATTGAGCATGGTTGACGTTTTTATTCACGCCTTTACCATGTCCTTTGACTGTGGGAGCAAAAGCCTGATGTCCTTTAGCTTCTAGATGTTTGATGACAGCGATCCTCGTAGAACCATCATGCCACGAGCCGTGAACCAAGACAAAAGTTGACATAGAATCGCTCCTTTAGATGTGGTATGAAAATCAAGCCCGTCCGTTATCTCTTGAAATGGACGCAGTGCGTATTCTGTCGTTCGTCACCGTGAAAGTGCCGTAAGCTGTTGACCTTTGGCATGAACCACTCGTTCAGGGATGCGATCGCGCATTAGTTCACTGTGAATCCACCATCGACAACCAAATGAATGTTTACGCTTCAATCAGTTGGGAACCAGCTTGATTGAGAAGGGCTATATCGTTACAGGCTGGGCGAATTTCAAGTATTTCTTTGCTCATTCGGGGGTGAGGAGTTCGAGCATCAATTTGTTTTTCACCCAGCATTCAATTGGAAGGGACTGCGTTGCCTTCGGCTCACGCGAAGCGTGTCCGCGTCAGAAAGTTCAGAAAGCACCATGCGGATCAGCAAATCAAGTGCATCGCGCATCAGAGCCAATTTATCGAACGACTTGTCATAGTTAGAAGCACGTTCTTGGTCAAAAACAAAGTTTGATGCTTGGTTTTTCATTTTGAGCAATATTCCCTGAAGAAAATTCAGATCCTTCTTCTAATGAAATCGGCTGAAATCGTACAGGTTTACCATAGGCATGACCAGCCCCTTCGGGGTGGGGTGTGGGGGAGCCACTGCGGTGGACGGGTTTCCACAGCAGTAAGCAAGTGGCGTTGTGGGGTGTGGGGTTGCATGTCGAAAAAGCCCCGAAGGAAAGGGTACAGAGCAAGTACTTTTAAGTATGGAAAAATCAAAAAGATGTATTTTGAGGCACTACGTGCGAAAGATACGGCATCCTTGTTTGAAACCCCTGATTTTAATTATGGGGTTCCCTACACCCCACACCCGAAACCTGCAACCCCCTTCATAAGGCTGGCACACTTGCAACAGCTTCCCAACAGCTTGATAACACTACCTAACGGTTAACAGAGTGCATGAATTGTGCTATCCTAGCGAGTTCCGGCAGCAGAGCCAATCGGTACAATTGCTTCGATTTGTTGAAGTTCGCTCTCCTTCAACACAATTTCCACTGCACCCACATTTTCATGCAGCCGTGCTTGACGTTTCATTCCGGGAATTGGGATGATGTCCTCGCCCTTTGCCAGCAACCAAGCGAGTGCAAGTTGGGCAGGCGTACACTGCTTCTGGGCAGCGATTTCCTTTATTTTTTCGACCAGTTCTAAGTTGCGATAAAAATTCTCGCCTTGAAAGCGGGGACTGTGCCGCCTAGCATCGTCGAGTGGGAAGTTGTCGGGAGACTGAAACGCTCCCGTTAAAAATCCTCGTCCCAGCGGTGAATAGGCGACTAAACTTGTTCCTAATTCTCTACAAACGGGTAACACATCCGTTTCAGGTTCTCGCGTCCATAGACTGTATTCAGTCTGAAGCATGGCAATTGGATGCACCTGAGCCGCTTGACGCAGGGTTTTAGCACCCGCTTCTCTTAGTCCGGCATAGCGCACTTTACCTTCTTGAATCAGGTCTGCGATCGCGCCAACCGTCTCGCGCGATCGGCACATTCTGATCGACTCTCGCGGGATAGTACAGATCAATGTAGTCCACACCCAAACGCTGTAGGCTATAAGCCAGAAAGTTCTGCACAGCAACCGGACGGCTATCTTCACCGTTAAAGTTACCTTTGTGATCGCGCAGTTGTCCGAACTTCACCGCAATAAATACTTTATCACGGGGAACCCCTTTGATCGCTTCGCGAATCAGCAATTCATTGTGACCCATGCCGTAAAAGTCGCCCGTGTCGAGAAAGTTAATGCCAAGGTCGATCGCGGCTCGAATCGTTGCGATACTTTCAGCATCATCGCTTTGCCGATCGCCATAGAAGTCAGACATCCCCATGCAACCCAATCCTAACGCTGAGATTTGCGCGTCTGTTGTTCCAAGTTTGCGGTATTTCATGATGTTGCTCCTTTGATTGATTAACGAGTGATGTAACCACCATTGATAAAGATCGTTTGACCATTGACCCAGCGAGACCGCGGTGAAGCCAGAAATTCAACCAGTGGCACAATGTCATCAATTTCGCCTAAGCGTCCTGCTAATCGGGTACCCGCCGCGATTCCTTCTGGCGTTAGCGATAGCGCGATAAAACGGAGTATCGACTGGTCCGGGTGCAATCGAATTGACTGTAATGTTCCGTCTCCAGTCGATTTCTTTTGCCAGTGCGCGAGTAAACTGCTCCATTGCTGCCTTGGTTCCGGTATAGGCGGAATAGTTGGGAATGTTGGCAGCTAAAAGAGAACTCACAACGTTAATGATTCGTCCATTATCTGCAATCCGTCGAACGGCTTCCTGCATGATAAAAAACGCCCCTTTTGAATTGATGCCTGCTTTTCGATCGTAGTCTTCTTCTGTAACCTCCGCCAATGGCTTTTTCACCGATCGCCCTGCATTGTGAACCACGATATCGACTTTTCCAAAAGCTTTCGTTGTTTCATCGAATAGCTTTCTGATATTGGCAACTTGAGAGAGATCAAAAGAAACGAGAAGTGCCCGTGTTCCCTGTTGCTGCACTAAACGAGCCGTTTCTTCAGCCTGGTCGCGCGTGGCTTCCCGATGATAATGCACGACAACCGAAGCACCGTTACGAGCGAGTGCAACAGCATACCCCCGACCAAGATTGTTTCTAGCACCTGTGACGATCGCGACTTTGCCTGTGAGTTCCCGATTGGCTCTTGTTGCCAAAGACGGATCTGTTTGAGGTGGGTTCTCTGATTGTGCATTAGCTTGTCCAGCCGCGTTGGCGAAGCCTCTCCCTTGGAGAATCGCACCGACGACACCAGCGCCTCCAATCGCACCCAAGAATTTACGACGATTCGTGTTCACAATGACCTCCTAGGGCTAGGTTTAACTGAATTTCCTTGATTTCAATTAAACTAAACTCAACCTACAAAGGACATGCACATTTTCTAGATAGACTTGTTTATTTTTAAGCGTGGAAAAGCCCACTGACAATGATTGAAAAAACCAATGCTTAGCTTTGTAAGCTTTGTCGAAAGTTCAAAGGGGACAGTAAAGCATGTTTTTTGAAGAATTGGGAGAAGTGGGCTGCATCCTTAAATCCCAAGCGAAAAGCAATTTCCTGTACCGATTCCGGCGATCGCGCCAACATTGCCTTAGCCTCAGCAATCGTCTTCTGGGCAATCCAACTGTTTACTGATTTACCTGTTTTGCGTTTGATCGCTGTACTGAAATAGCTGGGATGTAAATACTGTGCTTGGGCATAGTCCTGCACTTGAAAAAGGTGATCGCACTTGCCTGCTTTTGAGATCGCGAAAGTGTGCTTCTTTGATTGCGCTTGAAGGTGAGTACGATCGCAGAATTGGTTGAAGCTTCAGTCAATGGATCATAAGCTTTCCAAAACCGTTCTTTAATCTTGAACAGCAGCACCACGGTTAAACTCCCAATCACTTTGAACTTATAGGCAGAATCCGATTGATACTCTTGCAAAAGCTGACCACCTAAGTCATCAAAGATTTGAAAGATCTCGCGATCGGGATAACTCGGTGGCGCAACTTCAGCAATCAGGAATGGAAACTCATCCAAAATATTCTCATGAACATACTGCTTGAGAAACGATTCTGTGAAGGTAATTATATATCCATGCCATAGTTCATGAATCTCGTATCCCTTCACATGACCCGGATTCGTAAAATAAATTGTGCTGTCCTGGGTGAGATAGGATTGATCGTCGATGATATAGCGACCTCGCCCTTTGCGAATGATTAAAACTGAGTAAAAGTTCGTCCTTTAAGAGTGGAGGCTTGACCGGAACCTCTGTGTGAATTTCCTCAGTCCGATGAACCGTAAAATCAACGTCTTGCTCTAGCTTGCTGCCCATTGAGGCATGAAGTTCTGACATCGAATTGTAGGTTCTAATCGCGTCATTCATTAGTATTCTACTATTTGGTTAAATACCTGCAACCTTAGTACCGGACAAAAGCTTGCAACGGAAGAAGAGGAAAGGGTTACAATCGACGAATTATTGCGCGTTCTCCGATTTTGTCGCCTTGTGAGACTGTAAGTCACCGTCAGTATAACACAATAGGCTAACGATCCTGTTCAGCGGTGACGAAAAAACTTAAACGATCGACGAAGGAACCTTGCACGTCCGCTGCAACAGGCTGGTTATGCCGCTTGCGCCAAAAACGAGGCGGAGCAATTGATTGACCTCTGTGGGGCGTTCCCGCCCAATCCAGTGTCCGGTATTTGGCAGCAATACCTTTTTTCTCAAGTTCTTTATGTTTTTTCTAGCTGGTTGATGAGATCTCGATTTAGCGTCACGGCTGCATCGAACTCTCCCCCAATAAACAAAGCAGGTTGTTGGAGCTTCGCGCCACTCAAAAAGGGCGTGAGTTGCCAATCCTTGTCCAGGTTTCGATATCGAGCCAACCCACAGGAGCGCATCCGGTTCGCTCAAACTCCTGAGTGAGAAAATCAAGGTCTTGCTCGCTCAACCAACAAAGGAAGCTGCTCCGGTTCAGCTACACTGTCCAGAAATTTTTCTGATTTGTCGAATAGAAACCGCCACCTTTTTTCGCTCTGTGCATCCCCAGATGCGGAATAGAGCATCATGCGAAGAGATTTACTCACGTTGGCTTCTAGTTCTGCCTCTGCTAACCCTTGGGGGGCGAAAATACAACACATATAGCTGTTGCTCACCCGCCATCCGTTTTAGTATTTCCGTTGGGGGTCTACTGTCCCAAGCAAAGAGCGCGATAAGGGACACTCAGCAAGCCGATCGCTTTAAACAAATCTGGACGTAACAACGCACAATGCCAAGCCAAAGGCGCACCTTGATCGTGCCCGATGATCGTAGCTTGTTCTCGATCAAGAGCATGAACCAGCCCAACGATATCGCTAGTTAGCTGAAGAATGTTGTATGCCTCAACTGACTTTGGCTGGTCGGTTTGCCCGTAACCCCGTAGATCTGGCGCAACAACGTGAAATCCAGCTTCTGCGATCGCTGCAATCTGATGTCGCCAAGCGTACCAGCATTCTGGAAACCCATGACACAGGATGACAAGATTTCCTCGACCTTGCTCAGCAATGTGCATTTTGATGTAGGGCAAACGCATCTTAAAGTGACACAATAAAGGTTGATTTTTGAATGAATATATGCATTAAGTATACAACCGACATTCCGCAGGTTGGTAAGTTTTAAGGTCTAGGTGAATTGGCTCATATGTTGTGTTCTCGCAGGCGCGATCGCGCAGTAAAAGCGAACGCGAGTGCTGCTATCCCTTCCCCATTCGTGACAAGTTAAGGCAAAATTTGTTTTGTCAATAGTAATTACGCTGTAAATAATCGATACTGCTGAGTATCGAATTAAGCCTTGTATTGAGGTTTTGGGGGAAGGATGAACGATGCTTTTGAATATGACGCGATCGCTGGCTTAAAATTTGCCTTTGGGACCGAAATTTTGGGCGATATTTTAAGCACTATTACTTATTGACAAATGCTTGATGACCTTAACTGGTCACCAATGTCCCTGACCAGAGCGATCGCATAGCAATAGAAACCTGACTATTGTGAGCTGAAATGGGCAAAATCTTATCTGGGCAAAGGGTTCTGCTGACCAATACAATGATAATTGAAGAAAGGCAGAGGGCAGGAGGCAGCTATGCTGAAGGAGCAATCGGATGGGGATTCAAACCCCAACCGATTGAATCCACCGTGTAGACGGTGGGGTTTTATACCCAGTTGGCTCCAGCCAGAAGGCTGAATCAAAGACATAATTTATACCTTCTGCCCTCTGCCCTCTGCCTTCTGCCTTCCGCCGAAGGCGGATAAAGCACAAGAAATTCTACTTTTTTTTAAGAAATTAAAATAGTGATTTTAGGTAACATCTGTACAAGAAAATACCTAAAAAATACTATGAAACTTAAACCAAAAATTACAATTGCAGAGTATTTTGTAGACATAGATGACCCCAGAATCGAACGTTCAAAGCTACATAAATTAACTGACATCATCACTATCGCTATCTGTGCTGTGATTTGTGGGGCTGATACCTGGGAAGATATTGAAATATTTGGTGATGCAAAGTATGAGTGGTTAAAACAATTTTTAGAACTTGAAAATGGAATTCCATCTCCTGACGGAGACGCTTCCTGAACGCATGATACGTTTGCTCGTGTATTTTCACGCATAGACCCGAAACAATTTCAACAATGCTTCCTAAATTGGGTTAAATCAGTTAATAAATTAACAGATGGAGAATTAATTTCTATAGATGGTAAAACTTTACGGCATTCCTTCGTTTTCTGATGCACAATAATTTCTGATATATTCTGAGTAATTAAATTTAATTATTCATATTAAATTCCCTTCAGAAAATTACTAATCAAATCTTATTGTTTAATTAGTTGAAATCTTTTTAGAATACGCTTCTAAAAACATATTGCAGGTTTTTGGAAATTTTGGTGCGTTTGCCCTGATTGAACAGGCGATCGCTAAAACAAAAGCATCTGAGAAGCGAAATCGCTCTTTACCAGCACAGTTGGTAGTAAGTCTTGTAATTGCCATGAGTTTCTGGTCGAGAGATTCGATGAGAGATGTGGTGAAAAACTTAATAGATGGTATATCAGAAGCATGGGTCAAAGTTGGTAAATATTGGCGAGTGAAAGCGCAAATCAGCAATAACTCAAGCCCGACAAAGATTGGGAGCAAGGGTAATGAGCCAATTGTTCCATCAGGTAGTACGACCAATGGCTAGCAACGAAACTATCGGAGCATTTCTCAATGGACTGCGAATAGTGGGGAAGCGATGGTACTTGCTTTGATGTACCAGACAGCGATGAGAATGTAAGGGTTTTTGGTCGTCCTGGCAGTCGTCCTGGAACACAAGCAGCATTTCCCTTTCGTCAGATTAGTGATCTTGGTGGAGGCTGGAACACATTTGATTTTCGACGCATTCATGTGTCCATATCGGTAGGAAGTGCGAGTGCGGGCATTGAAATTATTACGCTCTGTTAGTTCAGGGATGTTATTGATGTGGGACAGAGGAATACACATTCCTACGCAATGGTACAAGCAACAGTTGCCTCAAGTTGTGATTATTTAGGAAGAATCCCAGCTAACGTCAAGTTCTTAGTTGAAGAACCTTTAGCAGATGGTTCATATTTGAGTTGGATTTATCCATCGGGTAAATTAAGAAAAAAAGGTTGTCAACCTATACTCTTACGAGTTATTGAGTACACAATTGAGAATCTCGATAAACCAGATGAACAACTGAGATATCGCTTAATTACCAGCTTGTTAGATATCGATAAATTTCCTGCCCAGCTACTGGCGATGGAATATCACCAACGTTGGGAAGTCGAAAATACTATTGATGAACTCAAAGTACATCTTTTGGGACGAAAAACCCATGTTCGCTCTCAAAAACCGAGGGAAGTCGTGCAAGAAGTTTATGGGTCGTTACTGGGACCCAATCGCTGTGCGCTCTTTGATGTTCCAAGCTGCAACTAGGGCTGGAATCGCGCCTTTACGTTTGAGTTTTACTGGTACATTGCGAGTTATTCGTCGCGCTATCCCAAAATTTCAACGTTCTTCACCTCAAGAACTACCCTTTTTTTAAGTTGGTTGAGTGTCGAAATTCTTGACACTTTATTGCCTGAGCGTGTTCATCGAAGTAACCCTAGAGTTATCAAAAAACCTGTATCAAAGTTTCGCTCGAAAAGACCTCAACACCGAGGTAATGGTACTCGAACTCATCCTCCTGGATGTACCAGTCGCGTAAGCTGGGTGCATCCAGTTTCGGTGGAGTCAGCCAAAACAAAGCATCTGCATCCTGTGTTGTCTCGATCAACCCTGAAGTAGAGTAGCACTGGCTGAAATCAGCTTCCAGGTTTCGAGTAACGGGTTCTCCTGAGTTGATGACACAGACATGAAAATTTGAGTCGTGAGCGGAGTGTAGCCAGTCGCACTCAGCTTGAAATGGATGTGAGCCGCCCGCCAAGTGTGTCGTCCCAGGAGGCGCAACACCTCACCGCAGAATCCGCTGGTTGGTACGTTGTATCCACTTGGCACAATGGTTTCAAAGCTGTAGTTGCCGTCACCATCGGTGTAGAACTGCCCGCGAAAGTTTCCGGCGGGTTGGGATGGGTCTTGGATGTCGTACAGTCCCTTAGAGTTGGGTTGCCAGACATCGACCAGCGCATTAGCAATTGGTTCCCCGTTGACATCTAACACGCGACCTGAAAGGAACAGTGGCTCACCCTCCGCATCAACGCCAATGCGATCGCCCATTTGTCGTTCGGGTGCATTGGGGACATAGAGCGGTCTCTCTAGATTGCTCTCGGTTGCCTTACCGTTCGTGTCTTGTAGCAGCAACACTAGCTCCGAAATGCCGAGCAAATCGGTGAGCGCGTGAATTTCCCCGTCTGGGATGTCTTGCGTGTGGCGGCTAGCCCGCTACTCGGAAATCACGCCCCTGCTGCAATTCTGGCTCGGTCAAATTTACTTCTCGGACAAAGGCGTGGAGATGCTTCACCAGGCTAGTGTAAATTTCGTACAGGCGCGGATGGGTTTTGCCGCCGTCACCGTGGTCAATCACGGCTTGCGTAATGTTGTCGATCGTGATTGCCTTCATAAGTTGTCCCCAATGTTCGATATGTGAATGAACTGTTGTAGCGATTGTGTGGATGAGCAAATGAATCGGCGCTTCGGAGCACTCTTGATGGCGCAAACTCCCAGTTCCGCTTGTCCGGATCGATATTGATCGGGACAGATTGAGGACGACAATAGAGCGGTTCTGCTGAGGCAACGCCTTCAAAGCTTTGGTTGTGATACAATCGACGACGCGGGAAAGTGGTGAGATTGACAATGTTGCGCGCCTGCGGACTTACGAGAACAATATCAGCGTTCATGCTGCGATGCAAACGAGTATTGCTGTTGTAGAGAGCAGTGCGAAATCCCAGTTGCATAAACATCATCATATCTGCGAATGCAATTCCCGCCATCGCAGCCATCAACCGACCTCGCTCACGACTCACCTGCAACCAAGCCAGCGGGACTCGACGTTTCATCATTGACTCCTAAAGACTAAATCGCTTCTGACGATGCGCCTTTGAGGGATATTTCAACGGCGTAAATTTTCCATATTCGGTCATCCATCGCTCTGCAACGTCCCAGCTAGGCAGTTCAGAACTGTCTTGGTTCCAGTGCACAACCGAGGCTTCATCACACCACTCAACTAATTTTGGCATCGCTTCACGGTGCGCACCCGCCAGCATATAAGCCCGCATTGAGGGTTCATCGTCCCAAGCGGTTAGCGTCCAAAAAATTGTTCTGGTTTGCGATCGCGTGGTGGTATGAATGTTGCCAGGAGCACGTTTTGCTTGAAATTGGCTGCGAACGGCATACCCCAGAAAAGCTGGGAGATAACGCAGCGATCGTAACCGTAACCGAGTCACTGAAATGAGTGCCATGACTCTTCTCCTACCCAATTCAAGGAAAGCCCTCCGATTAAAATCGGGGCTACACAAACAATGTGTGCCTCCGCACACCACAAAGCAGTTGTATCCATCAGTCCACGAAGGTGGACTTTGTTCGACTAGCCGCGAATTCATTCGCCGAGTACCGATCCAATGGTTTAGCTGAGATCAATCCAAATCGATTTGGTGTGCGTATAGTTCTCCATCACCTCTTTGCCAAACTCGCGCCCAAAGCCAGACGCTATCAGCAAACACGATATTTGCAGATTTACCACCGAGTTCCATTGTGGTTTTCTTCAGCGTATCAGCACTGTTGCGAATGATGCCAATCCCGACTTCTGTTGAACCTGTAAAGCTGCAAAATTGTTGATCGCGGGATGCTTCACAAGCTGGTCGCCGACTCGACCACCGGGTCTTGTGATCATGTTATAGACCCCTGCGGGCAGTCTGGCTTCATCAAAGATTTCCGCGCCAATGCGATCGCAGATAGCAGTGTCGCACTGGCAGGTTGTTGTCTGCTGCTCTACGTTTGGTGCTGGCTGCATGGAATCCTCCTTGTCTTATCTAACTTGAGTGTAATTAGTTTCAACGCTCAACTTCTTTGGCGATTCTTACAACGCTTTATCAGATTCTTATGGTGTTAGCGAACCGATATCGTTCAAGAGTTTGCCCGTCGATACCTTGGACAAAACCAATGTATGCAGAACAGTTATACCCACAGATTACCGCAGCCGCTTCCTTTGAGAAATTGCTGTCGGTTCTAGAGAAGTCCGCCATTGGCTTGAATCGTTTGTGAGGTAATCCATCCGCCTTCCTCACTGACTAGAAACGCAACCATATTAGCGATATCGTTCGGCTCACCTAGACGACCGAGTGGTGTTTGTTGCTTCAGTTGCTCCAACACTGGTGGTGGTAATATCAAGCCATCCGTTTGAGTCACACCCGGCGAAACGTTGTTAACCGTTACGCCTCGCGCCCCAAGTTCCTTAGACAAGCACAGAGTAAATAGTTCCGATGCTGCCTTGCTACCTGCATAAAGTCCTCCTGCTGGCATGGGCAGTTTAGTCCCCTGCAACAAAGAGTCGCCTTGGTTGCCCCTGCCGTAGCCAGAGTGAGAGCGATAGCCCGACCAATGCCTTTGAGAAGCACCAGTGATAATAGCAACCTTTCCTTTAAGACTCATAGTTCAAACACTCCCTGGATTTCAAACATCTGTTCTATTCCACTCAATCTGTTTTGGGTAGTGTTCTAGATTAGTGGTTAAGACTCCTGAAACGTTCAACATGTAAACCCTTCAGGCTCATAGCAACAAATCTAGAACACCACCGTTCTATTATCTAAAGTGTATTGAAGTGTATTGAGTTCCAATGCTTGACTCTTTTTTTGATTCTTACAATGATTTGTTAGATTCTTATGGTGAAGCGCGAACTTGTTTCGGTGTCATTCCAGTGAGGCGTTTAAACTGTTTATTTACCTGCGGAATGTTGGATAATCTACGCCCCTTTTCGGTTAAGCAATTTGTTATGCTATGCGGTGGGTCGTGCGGCACCCCGCTCGTTAATCGCGCCAGCGATAATCCACAGGCACCCAGGTATAACCCTTATCTTCTGCACGGATGTGCCCCACTCCTGGAAAGGGCAAATGTGCAGCTGCGACTAGGCGGCGTGATTTTTCTGCACGGGCAAATTGTTTCGCCCGTTGCTCTGCTGCGGCATTGGAATTGACATCGTAGACAACTGTGATTTTAGGATTCGGAAATTGAATCGATAAGACGTGAAGAATATCGCCCCAAAACGCGGGGGCGATCGCAAGAGCTTTCAACTACATAAAAGCTGTGTCCCGGCGTGTGCCCAGGCGTGGGACGCGCAGTGATTCCTGGTAAGATAGCTGTCTCGCCAGAAAACGATTTAAGCTTGCCTGCATCGAGGTAGGGTTTGACCGTTTTGACTGCTTCATCGAAATATCTGCGGTCGAGATGCAATCGCTCTGCATTCGCGGCATTCGCGGGATCGAGCCATAAATCGACATCAGGCTTGCCAACGTAAACTGTGGCAGTAGGAAACATCAGTCGCCCATTTTCGACTCCTCCGCCGCTATGATCGGCATGAATATGGGTAAGGAGAATCATGTCGATCTCATCTGGTGCATAGCCTGCTGCCTTTAACGACACTTGCAGCTTGCCACCTAGCTTTGGCCCGAACAATTGTCCTGACCCAGTATCCACTAACACCTGTTTATCTCCAGTATCGATAAGAAACGCATTGATTGAGGCTTCAACAGGGTTCGCAAGGAAGTTTCTATGGAGGAGATGCTTGATCTCTGCCTTTGTTCGCATTAGTTAGAACCTTATGGAGATCTTGCGGTACTGTACCATCGCGCTTGTGCCGTAATCGTGAATTCGCCTAACCTAAAAGAGTAGACACCCGGTACTTGAGCTTTTATAGTTTTACCTGTAGCCATCCCTGAAGAAATATACGAGGTTGTAATAATCAGTACTGTGGTTATAACAGCTAAAATTGCTCTAAAAAACATGGTGGATGTATCCGGTGAATCTTCTGATAAAAGTCGGAGGAAAGGGCAAGGAAGCTACAGTGGTTTATTCCTGAAGTTACAAACCATGTCCTATCTATCCCAAATGTAATGAGTTCCAACGCTCAACTTCTTTGGCGATTCTTACGATGATTTATCAGATTCTTATGGTGAAGCGCGAACCTGCTTTGGTGCTATTCCAGTGAGGCGCTTAAACTGTTGCGTCAAATGGCTTTGACTGGAGAAACCCACTTGTAATGCAATGTCCGCGATCGCCAAATCCGTTTTCGACAGCAGCAATTTCGCCCGTTCCACTCGCTGTTGAATCACGTACTGGTGCGGAGAAATACCTGTAGCGCGTTTGAACAAACTGGCAAGCGGAAGTGGGGCTAATATTGATGACTTCTGCAATTTGTACCAGTGATAAATCTCGGTCAAGGTGAGCGTGAATATAATCGATCGCTTGTTGCAACTGGGTACGAGTTAAGCTTCTGTCAAGAGACGTGATGATTTGTGCGGACTTAGAATAGTGTTGCAAGAGATGAATGACTAACACTTGGGTCAATGATTCGACATACAATTGACCCATCATGCCACCTGAGCGCAATTCAGCTAAAAGCAGCATTGCAATATGCTGAAGATTCAAGTCCTGCTTACAGAAACAGTTCACGAGGTCGAGCCGCTCTGTATCAATTTCAGACGCTTGGGCAACTTGTCCGACCAACTTCGGCTGTAAGTGAATATGTAGTTCTGTATGGTATGAATCACTTCCAAAGACAACGCCAGTAGCTCGGTTGTCCAGCAGGAATAAAGATGCTGTCACCCTTTTGAACAGTTGATTCATACAGGCGATCGTCACGCTTCTGGGTCAAATGGCCGGGATGTCCCAGGGGTAATTTGAGCCAATGATCTGACAGGGCAGGAAGTTCACTTTCACCTGGAGTCAGAGGATTCTGATACTGCTCAACCAAGATACCATTCCAGTCCATTTGCCGACTGGACAACACCAGAGTTTTATTATTTAACCGATGGTTGAGTTCGATTGGTCTAAGAAGGGTACCTGTCACAGATTTTGTTTTTAACATTTAACTTATCTATTTGATTTAGTGCTATTCTTAAATCGGTCGTGTTACAAAAAAAATTGTACCTACTTTCAGCACCTTGTTATCGAAATCTGTTGGCTGCTGATGTTAGTATTTGTTTGCAGTCGGGCTAAATAAATTTTCTTCAATCAAAGTGCGATTGATGAAAGTGGCAGCAATCGTCCCACTCGTAACAGCTAAAGCTATCTGTGAATAAGGGCTAGACACATCACCAACAGCATAGAGTCCAGAAATCAAGGTTTGCTTGCTGTCATCAACTTGTACTATGTCATCGCTACCAAATTTACAGCCTAACTTTACAGCTAGATTGCTGTGCTGATACGGTTGAGGGCGTAGAAATATACCGCGACGTGGCAGCACTTCATGATTCGTAAAGACAATACCTGTTAGTTTGCCGTCTTGATGTTCTAGTCGGGCAATTTTTTCTTCTTTGTAACTGAACTCTCCAATCTAACAACTGCTGTCGTTGCTCATGACTTAATTCGGCAGAACCATCACAACAGAGAACTAAATCGCGGCTCCAGCCTGTCAGCATAAATGTCATCTCAAATCCCACCTCCCCTTTGCCATAAATTGCTGGCATCCTATCGATCGCACTTCCCAACCGTGACAGTAGGGACAGTGAAAAATGCTGCTGCCCCAAAGTGAGAGCGAATCCATCAATCGGCGGAAGAGTATCTTTCATTCCTGTGGCTAATAGCAGTTTCCAAAAGACAAATTGTTTGCCATCGCTCAGGGTAACTTGAAAGCGATCGCCCAATTTTTGAGCATCGACAACTTCACCCACCATGATTTCGACTTGATCGTAAGGACGCAATTGCTCCCGTCCAATTTGCAGAAGTTGTGCGGGTGAAATTCCATCTCTGGAAAAGAAACTATGAGCAGCATGAGAAACTTCATTGCATGGCTTTCCAGCATCGCAGACCAATACCCGTTTGTAAGCTCGTCCTAGCACAAGGGCGGCACTCAAACCCGCTGCACCTCCACCGACGACGTTAGCGGAGCTTTGCCGTAAGGCATCGCATCAAAAACATCAGTATTCATAAGACCTGTCCGAAATATAAATACGGCATAAAAAAGTGGTAGAAGAATAAAATGTGTATCTACCACTCAAAGCAAAAATGTGTATTGTACCTGATTATATCGAAAAATATCCACGACGGACAAAGCAAATATTAGGGATTACCTATGAACAGTTGCATTTGCTAACAGAATCATCAATTATTAGGCATAGAGAATTAGAAAAAATTAAGGAGCATCAAAAAATTAGAATTAATGCAGTTGGAGGTGGAAGACCACAAAAATTATCATTCTCTGCACAAGTATTATTATGCTTATTCTACCTCAGACAGATGCCATCATTTGAGATTTTAGGAATGCTGTTTGGTATTTCCACGCACAGAAGCGAATGATACTTTTCATTATTGGAGGAAAATCATTCGTAATATCTTGCCAGCTAGCCTACTCAAAGAAGTCTCAAAAAAAGATGGAGATTTGGCAGTTGTTCAAGAAATTTTAAGCAATTTTCAATTAGTAGTTGACAGTGCAGAACAGCCTATAAATCGACCATCCCAGCCAGAGAAGCATTCAACTATACTACTCAGGAAAGAAAAAACAACATACACTGAAATTGTCAGATTGTTGGTCTTCCTTTAGCTCAGGATATTGTCGATGTAGAAGTAGGCTTCCTGGGGCGATCGCAGATATAAATTTATTTCGTAATCAACAAGAAAAATTTCACAATAAACAAGGATTTGGAGGGGATAAGGGATATCAAGGCGGTAAAAATATAAAGACTCCTCATAATAAAAAAAGAAAGCAAGAATTGAGTGATGCACAAAAACAAGAAAATAAAGTATTTTCGAGTAATCGGATATATATTGAGCATCTCATAAGATTGGTGAAAATTTTTCAAATAGCATCTCGCAGATTCCAACTGAAAAGCGATGTTTACAATGAGATAATTTTCACGGTATGTGGATTGGTAAGGTTGAGAATTGGTAGTTTGATTTTAGCAGTTCCTGACGTTAGAAAATAATGGCGATCGCCTGAAATTGTAGAACTCTATTGTTCTGGTCTAAACTATCAGTAACGGTATCAAACCCTATTTATTACATTGAAAGAAAATCTGCACTATTGTGGTCTGAAAGCCTTGTATATACTCGCTTGCAAGTTTTAGGACGGGTCTATAGCTTGTTCTAATGAAAGCTGGCATTAAGTTAGCAGTAAGAGAAAATTGAAACTTAGCACGCGCGAAGTCAGCAGCCGATTGCCCAGAAACATCAGGCTCCGTCGGCAACACGCGCAACGGCTTTTCATTGCGACCAAACGTTCAACCGTCGCTCATAGATTTGCGGTACAACCTGAGTAGCGGCAGTTCCGAGGAGTAGGCGCAATGGCGGGTTAAGGGCATCGACGAGCTTGAGTATTGCCGCGCTTGATGCGGTTGGGTCGCCGCTCTTCACACCCGCATTTCGGGTTGCTCGCGCATTCCGCAAGCTGTCATAGTCGGGTATTGGCTTAACGTGTACCGCCGAGCTACCAGCCCAATCCCTGCTGAATCCACCAGGCTCGATCAGGGTAACTTTGATGCCGAATGACGCAACCTCCTGACTGAGCGCCTCGCTGAACCCTTCCAATCCCCACTTAGAGGCGTGGTACAGTCCCAGGAGGGGGAATGCACCAATACCGCCAAGGCTGGAAACTTGCTTTCCTGTGTCCACTGCCTTGAGCGCGTAGGTAGGGCAACGCCGCTTGAGTGACCCACAGCGCCCCGAACAGATTGGTTTCGATCTGCGCCCGTGATAAAGGACTCGCTGACTTCTTCGATCGCTCCAAACAAGCCGTAGCCTGCATTGTTAACAATCACGTCAAGTTGCCCAACCCTGGCGCGATCCGCTGCCTTCACTGCTGCGAAGTCCGCCGCCCGGTCGGTGAAACCGCAGGGGCAAGATCTGATCGCCAAAACGCTCCACTAAATCTTTAAGATTGTCAGGGGTACGCGCTGTCACCGCCACTCGGTCGCCACGCTCTGGTGCCGCCTCAGTCCTAGCGCGACCAAACCCGCGCGACGTACCAGTAATAAACCACGTTTTCATATGTGCTCCTTAGTAAGAAATGGCGACTTTATTCTCAAGTATCATGATGTTAGAATGCGCTCTTCGTCAGTCGGACAATGACTTCGTTGACATCAACATTGTCCGGTTGGGATACCGCATACAAGACGGCAAGAGCGATCGCATCTGGAGTCAGTGCGGTTTTACGGATGTCTTTCAATAGGTCTAAAGCTGCATCATCTGTAATCTCCCAGCCGAGTTCCGTCTCTACCACACCAGGAGAGATGGTGGTCACACGGATATTCTTCGATTCCTGCCGCAGTCCTTCGGAGATTGCCCAGACTGCGTATTTGGTGGCGCAATAAACTGCGGCAGTGGGCACTACCAAATGTGCGCCAATCGATGCCGTATTGATAAACTGACCGCCGCCTTGTGCTTCCATAATCGGCAAAGAAGCCGCAATGCCGTTCAATACACCACGGATATTCACATCAATCATTGTGTCCCATTCCTCGACTTTCAAGTTACTCAACGGGGACAGTGGCATCACACCTGCATTGTTGAAGATGACATCGACGCGACCAAACTGATCTAGAGCAAAGTGAATGAAGGCTTTTACATCCTCGCGATCGGTGACATCTAGGGCCTTGAATTCGGCTGTACCCCCCCAGGCGCGGATCTCCTTGACAATCTTTTCCAGCTTTTCGGTTCGCCGTGCCCCTAGAACGACCTTCGCACCGTTTTGGGCAAGTAACTTCGCGGTAGCTTCTCCGATGCCGCTACTGGCTCCAGTAATCGCAATGACTTTGTTTTCTACGTTTAACATGATGATTACCCGTCTTGTTGAAGTTAGTTTGAGTTAACTGTTTCCGCAGGGCGATCGCAACCTTGCCTTCTGGATCACGACTTGGCTGGTTGAACTGAATCATGATATTTGCTCTGTTTAGATGCATTTATTTCTGCGATGTCACCGGAAAATTGACCTTGTTTTCCAAAAAACAACTCTTTGAGCGTTCCTGCTGCTATCAAAGCACGGGGAAAGCCGGATGTAACTGTGGTAATGTAGACGACTTCCATCAACTCTTCTGGCGTAACCCCATAGTTCAGAGCATACTGAGCATGAACTTTGAATTGCGGCATCGTGCCTTGTGCTGCAAATCCAGCAAAAGAAACAAGCTGACGAGTCTTAGGATTGGGCACCTCACGCCCCCAAATGTCGCCCAAGGCATAGTTGAGCGTCAGATCGGCAAGCTCTGGAAAATCCTTTTGAAGCTGTTGAAAATGCGGTGGAAGATTTTTACCGCCTGTAAGACTGTTCAAAACTTCTTCGCCGCGCTTCTGTCGCGTCAGCGTTTCAGAGGGTTGTGGAATCGTTATTTGTGCTTGCGTCGGTGAGAGCATAAAAATTGCTCCCGTTGCAATCAACGTTACAATTACTCCCGTCGCAATCAATGTTAGAAGTTTTCTATTCATGATTTCTCTTCGCTGTCCATAGCGGACTTATTTTTTGACGGTTTCTCTTGAGATGTCTTCATCCTACAAATTCGAGCCAGCATTTCAAATGCCCAAACCTATCCGATGATTGCCTAATTCTCCAAAACAGTCGCTTTAAGAAGTTCTATAATCGTCAGAGTAAGGCATTTAGCGAGTCGAGTCTCTAGCATGACAGTTGAAATCCCTAATCCTGATGCGATCGCCAATCAGTGCAAAGAGCTAGCAGCATTAGTGACTCGGCATACCGAGGGCAACGGGAACGGTATCCATCCAACTGCGATCAAGCAATTGGACTTTACGCGATCTGATGCTGTGTCTACCGCACTCCACCATGTTTGTGAACCGAAGATCGCGATCGTCGTTCAAGGTCAAAAAGAAGTATTGCTGGGTGAGGAAACGTATCAGTATGGCGCAACGCAGTATTTAGTCATTTCGGTTGATTTACCGCTGAGTGGATTTGTGGTTGAGGCGACACCCGACAAGCCGTATTTAGGGCTGAAGCTGAACTTAGACTTGATGCAACTGTGCGCTCTGGTTGCCCAAATGAGTCCCAGTTCAGGAAAGAAAGAGAACTCTGTCCGAGGCGTATCAGTCAGCAATGGCGATGCAGCGTTGATTGAGTGTGCCCTTCGCCTCACCAAGCTCTTAGATACGCCGCAACATATCCCGATGCTGGCACCGATGATGATTCGTGAACTCTATTACCGTCTGCTCATCGGTGAACAAGGTGAAGCCGTGCGCCAAATTGCCACATCGGGTAGCACTATGCAGCGAATTGCGTCAGCCATCAAACTGATCAAGGCTGAGTTTACCCAACCGATGCGGATCGAGGATTTAGCAGGGCGGGTCAGTATGTCTACTTCGTCGTTTCATCAGCATTTCAAGCAAGTGACCTCGATGAGTCCGCTTCAGTATCAAAAGCAGTTAAGACTTTTGGAAGCGCGTCGCCTCATGCTTGCCGAAAACGCTGATGCGACGTATGCTGCCTATCGGGTCGGGTATGAAAGCCCCTCACAGTTCAGCCGCGAATATTCGCGCATGTTCGGTGCGCCACCGATTCGGGACATTGAACGGCTGCGAACTGCTTGAGCGCAACTAGTAGTCTGTCAAGGCAACGAAAGCCGGGTGAAACACTTGGGTATAAGCGTTCCATCTTTCTACGAGCATCCTTCGTTTTAAAGCGCCAATTTACACTTACACGATGCTGATTTCGTTGTCGCTCCCATTTCCCCAATCTCTCGCTTACAACGTTTGTAAGTCTGGAATTCTTCTTTCTAGACATTGACGCGATAAAACTGACAGTTCAATCTCAACTTGATTTAACCAAGAAGCGTGTTATGGTGTGTAGTGAAACTCTAATTTTCTAATAATTCGCCGTGCATATCGACGGTTGAAAAACTTCGTATAATGCGGCTGGATTATGAATGTTCAAGTTATCCACTATCTATAGAATTAACTGAGCTTGAGGATAATAAACATCAACTAAATCTTTCCGAAGTTTAGCAAAATCAAACGAGCGTGCGTTGTCGTGTTATTTCAATATGTCGCCAGCCAGCTAGCGGTTCTAAGTAAGCAAATAAATTGACAGTTCCGTTACGTTCGTATTCGCGCGTCATAACGCTCTGGCTGCTTTGGTTCAGGAGGCAAAGGCTCGTAAACATCCTTTATTAATTGACATGGACGTTCATCAAAACAAATTACAGGACGAAGTGGGTCATACGGCTGACTGTATAAATCTAATAAATCTTCCATCCGTAATACATACTCGGCATCAACCTTGGGGATACACCACTGTTCCTTTAACCACGGTTAAACGAGCGTTTTTTTTAAAGTCCTACGTACCGTTTCATAACTAATTGAGTCCACAATGCCTAAATGTACTAATCGCCCTGCTAACAATCTCAATGTCCAACGTATATTTCCTGTGGGTGCTTTTGAACATGCCGTCGCAATTAAAAAAGCTTCTTTTTCACCATCAATTTTGCGTGTCTTAGGTGGATGTGGACGCTCGTTTAATACTAAATCTATACCTCCAGTTGCCAATCTGTGCCGAGTGCGTTCCACTGTTGAAACATTCACCCCAAGGTTGTGTGCGATCGCTTTATCAGTTTTGCCCTCAAAGCTCATTAAAATAATACGGGCACGGGTTATAGTTCGCGCCTTGGTTTTTCCCGCTCTAATAATTGTTCGTAGTTTTTCTAGCTCTTCCTCCGTCAAATTTACGGTATATTTTTTTATCATGATGCTACTTCCTAAACCCCTGAAGATAGTTTACCAAAACTTGGTAATACCCGGCTTTCGTTGGCTTGATAGACTACTAGTATCATCGGAAGAAAAAACAGAGTTAAAGATTTTATTCCTGCGATCGCGATAAACAAGCAGGCTTGTAGATTTTTCCTACATCCTTTGTGATATCGAGAGTTTGGCGTTTTATTCCTGTGATAACAATTATGATCGCAAGAATTTTGGCGCTACCGAAGCTACTGTTTTAGTAGTCGTTAAAAAGACCATTCAGTGTCATTATACCGATAATATTGCCGCAACTAGAACCATAATATTGCCTAGACTTGAGTTCAAATGCTGATTACGTCGTTCTGTAATAAATTTAATGCATTTGTTATTGGAATCATAAATTTGCCGATAACGC